>OJHK01000013.1_pt1 | contig 226266 bp, 202 predicted proteins | sample 1595161 | NCBI WGS metagenome assembly OJHK01 (sample SAMN05416842, study PRJEB24817) | seawater metagenome | isolation source: Sea water | place: Canada:Atlantic | collected 2013-07 | reverse complement strand
TAAAGTGGCACGCGAGCTGGGTTCAGAACGTCGTGAGACAGTTCGGTCTCTATCTGTAGTGGGCGTTAGAAATTTGCGTGAATCTGTCTTTAGTACGAGAGGACCGAGATGGACTGACCTCTGGTGTATCGGTTGTTCCGCCAGGAGCATTGCCGAGTAGCTACGTCGGGAAGGGATAAGCACTGAAAGCATATAAGTGCGAAACCCATCACAAGATGAGATTTCTTTTAAGGGTCGTAGGAGACGACTACGTTGATAGGTCATAGGTGTAAAGGCAGCAATGTCATAGCCGAGTGATACTAATTACCCGTAAGCCTATCGTAAGGCTTTTTCTTTAAAAAAAGTATTTGTTTATAAAAAATTTAATGGCATGTGCTGTATCTTTTTAATATGTTAAGATATTAGGTAGTATCCTTCTCGACCAGTTCGAGATTGATCGCTACGACAATTAAGGTGGTTATAGCAATAGGGCTCACCTCTTCCCATTCCGAACAGAGAAGTTAAGCCTATTAGCGCAGATGGTACTGCCATTTGGTGGGAGAGTATGTCGCCGCCTTCCTCAAGACCGCAACAGCAATGTTGCGGTCTTTTTTTTGCTGTTAACGCAAGGGGGGAAGTCAACCGCCTGAATGAACACCAGCCTTGGTGGCGTGGGTTTTTCAAGAGATGTAGCCTTAAATCTTTGCGTACCATTTCAGGCGTCTTATACTTACATTCTATCAGCAGTTGATATCTTCTGTTGAATGCCACTAAATATTTAAATTATAACTAAGAATAGCATCTCTGGAGTATTTAAAAGAGTCAGTGGTTTAGGCGGGACTGTATTTTAAAGGCGATTTTCTTAGCTGATTATAAAAGAAAAAACCCAACCAGAGGGGCGATCCAGAGTGGTTTTTTCGTGGTTTTAAAGAACAATTAATTTGAGGTTAAGTTTTGCTTTAAAAAAGTTATAGGTTTAAAAATAAAGGGGTCTTGCATAAAGGGAAGAATGAGCCTAAGTGATTTAAAAAAACTTAAACCCACTGAAGTGTACCAAAAACTAAAACCAAACAAGAGCCCCTTTAAATGATTTTGGGTTGTGTTTGGCATGAAATTATCTTACCATAACTTTATAAGACACTCCTTAGCCAGGTCTTTCGAAAGCGTTGCGTCTTTTGAGTGTTTTAATGCAAATCGAAATAAAATAGGGAAATATTTGTTGTAAATAGAACCAAACTGATTCTCCGTCTAGGGTGTTAGTAATTTGGGTACTACAAATTTACTAAAGAAGTTTAATCAATCAAAAAGTTTTAAATATTTCCAAGAATTTTGTCCATTATCCAACTTGTGTGCGCTCCAGTTTGTCCAGAGGAAGGATGGTTTTTAAGAGGATTGTGCAAGTGATCTCTCATTTGTTCTACATGATGAAGTTGGACGTTTTCGGGATGTAAAATATTTAAGGTTTCCTCACCCTTCTCATTTTTTAAATGAATTGGCTGCTCCTCGAAAACAGAAAACCGAATAGTGCCTAAGCTGCCATAAATTGTAACGTCATCTTTATTCTCATGACTTCCAAAATTCCAATTTCCCATGCCAGTGATGTCATTTTCATGAAGCCAGTATCCGGTCACGGCATCTTTGGCAGTATAAAGTTTTTGTTGATTTAAACTGATCCCTGCAGCTTCCGATACCTCACCAAATAAATAACAAAACAAGTCCAATCCATGGCTTGCCAAATCATCAAAATAACCACCCGGAGCGACTTTAGCATCAGTTCGCCAATTGTATTCCCCCGACAAATCTTGCTCAGAAGCGACTTTGCTTAGTTGCCATTGGATGTGCCTTACGGTTCCTATTTCACCTTCATCAATCCAAGATTTTATTTTTAAAAATCTCGGAAGTGTTCTTCGGTAATAGGCAACAAATAGGGGTGTTTTTGAGGCATTAAAAGCATTGTAAATCACCAAGCTGTCAGCATGGTTTGGAGCAAGAGGTTTTTCAATACAACATGGTTTTCCTGCAGCGGCTACTTTAAGCCCATATAACTTGTGCGTATCAGGAGGGGTGGCAATATAAACGGCATCGACATCAGGATCATTTATTAATGCATCTACGTCAGTATAGTATTTTTTCACACCATGTCTTTCCGCATAATCTTTAGCCATTCCAGGGGATCTTCTCATGACTGCAATCAGCTCGAATCTTTCCGTTTTTTTATATGCGGGTCCACTTTTAATTTCAGTTACATCTCCACAACCGATAATTCCCCAACGAATATTTTTTTTATCTATCAACATTATATTTTAATCAATATTGTAAATATAAAAGTTGATCCTGAATTTAAATTAATTTTAAGATTTTATTTAAAATTGATTAAAAAAAATCACATATATCGAGATACATGTGATTAAATTTTGACTTTAATGATGATCCCTTACATAGAAGGCAGGTCACCGCCTTCTTTGGTCGGTAGTATTGAAGACCCCATCAAGTAGATGTCTACCTGACGTGCAGCTTCTCTTCCTTCAGAAATTGCCCAGACGATCAAAGATTGTCCTCGTCTCATGTCACCTGCGGTAAAAATATTAGGCACGTTAGTTTTATAATTTCCATACTCAGATTTGTAATTAGATCGAACATCAAGTTCTATCCCAAGCTGATTTGCAATCGTAGGCTCAGGTCCAGTAAAACCTAGTGCCAATAAAGCCATATCACAAGGATATGTTTTTTCAGTTCCCTCTATCTCAATAAGTTCCGGTCGTTTTCCTAGCTCAGTTTTCCATTCAACATTTACGGTTTTAAGTGCAATGAGTTTTCCGTTATCATCGGTTATAAATTCTTTGGTGTTGATGAGCCAATTTCGATCACAACCTTCCTTGTGTGAAGAAGACGTTTTCAATTGTAATGGCCAATAAGGCCAGGGTGTTTGAGGCGATCTGTACCCAGGAGGTTTTGGCATAATTTCAAAATTGGTAACCGATTTGGCTCCTTGTCTGTTTGAAGTACCAACGCAGTCCGATCCTGTATCTCCACCACCAATGACGATGACGTCCTTGCCAGTTGCGACCACTTGGTTTTCAACTTTTTTGCCCAACAACACTTTGGTTTGTTGGGTGAGAAAATCCATTGCTTGCACTACACCATCAGCATCAATTCCTGGAGTGGGTAAACTTCTTCTTTCGGTCGAACCTCCACAAAGCACAACAGAATCAAATGCTTTTAACTTTTCTATTTCATAGTTAACCCCAACGTTTACGTTGAGCTTAAAAATGATCCCTTCTGCTTTAAGTATGGCAACCCTTCTATCAATGATTTCCTTTTCCATCTTGAAGTTTGGGATTCCATATCTCAATAACCCACCAATTTCGTCATCTCTTTCAAAAACAGTTACGGTGTGTCCGGCTCTGTTCAATTGCTGAGCGGCTGCAAGTCCTGCGGGACCAGAACCAACAATTGCTACTTCCTTTCCAGTTCTCGTTTTTGGCGGCTGTGGTTTAATCCATCCTTCTTTAAAGGCGCGTTCAACGATGTTTTTTTCAATATTTTCTATTGAAACTGGATCTTCAATAATCCCTAAAACACATGCTTGCTCACAAGGTGCAGGGCACAGTCGTCCTGTAAATTCCGGAAAGTTATTCGTGGAATGTAAAATCCAGGAAGCTTTTTGCCATTCTCCTTGATGAACCATATGGTTAAAGTCAGGAATAAGATTCCCTAATGGACACCCACTGTGACAAAACGGAATCCCACAATCCATACATCTAGAGCCTTGCTCTTCGATTTCATCTTTCTTAAGAGGGACTGTAAATTCCTTATAGTCTTTAAGACGTTTTTTTACTTTTATGTAAGTTTCGTCTTTTCTTTCGTATTCTTTAAAACCTGTTATTTTTCCCATGGCTTATACTATTAGATCTTCAACTAATTGTGGCTCATTTTTTAAGCGTTTAAGTGCGCGTTTGTACTCAATAGGCATTACTTTGATGAAGCTTTTTAAGCTATTCTCCCAGTCTCCAAGTAAGGCGCTCCCTTTCTCACTTTGAGTATACTTAACATGGTTTTCTATTAAGCTTTTTAGCGTTGCTGCTTCCTCTTCTTCTATAGGTTCAAATTCAATTGTTTCTGTATTACAAAGACCATTAACAAACTTGCTTTCTGGATCAAATATAAAAGCAGTTCCACCGCTCATACCCGCAGCAAAATTTCTACCGGTATTTCCTAATACAATAATGTTCCCTCCTGTCATGTACTCGCAACAATGATCTCCAACGCCTTCAACCACTGCGATGGCTCCAGAATTTCGAACGGCAAAACGTTCTCCGGCGATTCCATTAATATAGGCTTCTCCGTTGACTGCTCCAAATAAACAAACGTTTCCAACGATTATGTTTTCGTGTGCGACGAAAGTGGCAGTAGGCGGTTTTTTAACAATAATTTTTGCTCCAGACATTCCTTTACCAAGATAGTCATTGGTGTTTCCTTCCAAGTTAAGCGTAAGCCCAAAAGTTCCAAAAGCACCAAAACTTTGTCCGGCAGATCCTTTAAAGTTCAAAGTCAAAGTGTCTTCAGGAAGCCCAGTGTGTCCGTGTCGTTTTGATATCTCATTACTCAGAATAGCACTTAAAGACCGGTCTGTATTATGAATTGGATAAGATAAGCTTGTTTTTGTTCCTTGCTCAATGGCAGCCGCCGCTACTTTTAAGATTTTCATATCGAGCACGTTTTCCAAGCAATGATCTTGCTTTTCTGAATTCCGCAAGCTCATTTTTCTGTATTCTGCAGGTCGGTGAAGAATACTTGAAAGATCTAATCCTTTGGCTTTATAGTGCTGTATCGCTTTATTAGAATTTATCTTATGGGTTTGACCAATCATTTCTGTCAAAGTCCTAAACCCGAGTTCTGCCATGATTTGCCTTAATTCATTGGCCACGTAATAAAAGTAATTGATCACGTGTTCTGGAGTCCCTTTAAAGTTTTTACGAAGATCCTTGTCCTGGGTTGCAATTCCGACTGGGCAGGTGTTTAGGTGACACTTTCGCATCATAATACATCCAGAGGCAACCAATGGCGCGGTAGCAAATCCATACTCTTCAGCACCTAACAGTGCAGCAATGGCAACATCTCTCCCGGTTTTTAATTGACCGTCACATTCCACAACAATTCTACTTCTCAAGTTGTTTAGCACCAAAGTCTGTTGTGCTTCTGCTAGACCTAATTCCCAAGGTAATCCAGCGTGTTTTAGGGATGTGAGAGGTGAAGCTCCTGTTCCACCATCAAAACCAGAAATTAAAACAACATCAGCTTTTGCTTTTGAAACTCCTGCAGCAATTGTACCCACACCAACTTCAGAAACCAGTTTAACATTGATTCTTGCTTCACGATTTGCGTTTTTTAAATCGTAGATCAATTGCGCTAAATCCTCAATCGAATAAATATCGTGGTGGGGAGGAGGGGAAATTAGCCCTACAAAAGGAGTTGAGTTTCTTGCAGAGGCAATCCAAGGCAATACTTTTTCACCGGGTAGCTGCCCCCCTTCACCTGGTTTGGCTCCCTGAGCCATTTTAATTTGTATTTCTTTCGCGTTGGTTAGGTAATGAGAGGTAACACCAAAACGACCAGAAGCAACTTGCTTGATCGCAGAGTTTCGACTGTCTCCGTTTTCACTTGGAATAAATCGATCGCGTGATTCTCCGCCTTCACCCGAATTGGATTTTCCTCCAATTCTGTTCATTGCGATTGCTAAGTTCTCATGAGCCTCTCTCGAGATTGACCCATAAGACATTGCACCTGTTTTGAATTTTTTAACAATTTCAGTCCAAGATTCTACCTCTTCAATTGGAATTGGATCTAGGTTGTCAAATTCAAATAGACCTCTAATGGTCATTAAGCTTTTAGATTGTTCATTTATTGTTTTGGCATAAATGTCATAACTTTCTTGATCTTGAAGTCTAACCGCCTGCTGAAGCTTTGCAACCGTGGTTGGATTGAACATGTGCCTTTCACCATTTCGTCTCCAGCGATAATCCCCTCCAATATTAAGACCCAATTTATTGTTTACCATCTTATCAGGATAGGCATTCTTGTATCTTTCTTTGATTTCTTTTTCGATCTCATAAAGACCAATACCTTCAATTCTAGAAGCAGTGTAAGGAAAGTATTTTTCAACAAATCTAGAATTGAAACCTACGATTTCAAAAATCTGAGACCCTCGATAAGAGTGTAAAGTTGAGATACCAATCTTGTTCATCACTTTGATGATACCTGTTCCGATGGCTTTGTTGAAGTTGTTAACCGCTTGATCTTCTGTCATGCCCGTTACGAATCCTTCTGTTACCTGCATCCGAATAATTTCATTAACCATATAAGGATTAATAGCACTAGCACCGTAACCAAAAAGCGTGGCAAAGTGATGCGGCTCTCTAGGTTCGGCAGATTCTATTATAATATCAAAAAAGGAACGTTTTCTGAGTCTGTTCATTTGATGGTGAACATAAGAGCAAGCCAATAGACAGGGAATGGGAGCGAATTCTTTATTTACGCCGCGATCTGAAAGAATAATGATATTGGTTCCTCGGTCAATCGCTTTTGAAATCTGATCGATTACATCCTCCAAAGCGTCTTCAAGTCCATTCAATCCTTTTTCTACAGGATATAGTATTTTTATGGTCTCAGATTTAAAATTGCCAATAGAAATATTTCTAATTTTCTCTAAATCTCCATTTGATATTACCGGGTTCTGAATGGTCAATTTTTTACACTGCTCTTCTGAAATATCAAAAACATTTTTATCCTGCCCTAGCGATAAGCTAATGTCTGTAACAATTTCTTCTCTGATTCCGTCTAGAGGAGGGTTGGTTACTTGTGCGAACAATTGCTTAAAATAGTTAGGAATTAACTGTGGGATATCTGATAAGACCGCAAGTGGTGTGTCAATCCCCATCGAGGCAAGTGCTTCTTTTCCAGCAGTTGCCATCGGAGTGATTACTTCCTGAATATCCTCTAATGTATAATTAAAAAGACGTTGTCTGGTTTTAACATCAATGGTTTCAATTGGACATGTAGTTCCAACTGAGGCTACATCCTTTAGGTGCAAACGATTTTTGTTAAGCCATTCTCGGTAAGGTCTTTCAGAAACAATTTTAGTCTTAATTTCTTGATCATTGATGATGCGACCTTCGTTCATATCCACTAAAAACATCTTCCCGGGCTCTAATCGTCCATGACTTTCAACATCTTCTGGTGCAACTTCGACGACACCAATCTCAGAAGCCATAATCAGCTTTCCGCTTTTTGTAACGGTATATCTTGAAGGTCTAAGACCGTTTCGGTCAAGAAGTGCTCCCACGTAATCTCCGTCCGTGAAAGGAACGGAGGCAGGACCATCCCATGGTTCCATGATGCATGCATTGTACTCATAAAAAGCTTTTTGCTCCTGAGACATGGTTTGATGCTTTTCCCAAGCTTCTGGAATCATCATCATCATAACCTCAGGTAGGGATCTTCCTGTAAGGGTTAACAATTCTACCACCATATCCATGGAAGCAGAATCTGACTTTCCAGGAATTATGATTGGGAATAATTTATCTATTTGTGGACCAAAAACATCACTTTTCATAATTTCTTCTCGAACGCGCATTCTACTAACATTACCTCTTAGGGTATTGATTTCACCATTCTGACAAATAAATCTAAAAGGTTGAGCAAGATCCCATGCCGGCATGGTGTTCGTTGAAAATCGTTGATGCACCAAAGCCAATCGTGTTACCAAATCCTCTTGTTGAAGGTCTGTAAAATAAGGCTCAATATCTTCGGGCATTATAATCCCTTTGTAGATGAGCGTAGTGATAGAAAGACTAGGGATATAGAAATAAGAACTTTCGGATATTTTGGAACCTCTTATGGCGTGTTCCGATATTTTTCGAGCAGCATAAAGCTTTGCTTTAAAGTCAAGCTCGCTTGTATCTTCTGATTTACTGATAAAAACTTGCTCAATGTTAGGTTCAGACGCTAAAGCAATCTCACCAAGACTAGAAGAGTCAACAGGTACAGTTCTCCAGCCTAAAATACTTAGGCCTTGATTTTTTATTTCATTTTCAAAGGTTTCTTTACAAAACGAATATTGATTATTGTGTTTGGGAAGAAAAACCATCCCAACAGCATATTTTCTTGGTTCGGGGATTTCAAAATCACACACCCTTTTGAAATAGTCGTGAGGGATGTCAATGAGCAATCCTGCTCCGTCTCCTGTTTTGCCATCAGAGCTAACGCCACCTCGATGTTCTAGCTTCACAAGAATTTCTAAGGCGTCATGAATAATCTGATTGGTTTTCTCACCTTTCAGATTACAAATAAATCCTGCCCCACAGTTTTCATGTTCATTTTCTGGCGAATATAATCCTTGTTTTTTTAGTAACATTTGATCAATGTTTTAAGTGCGAATTACAAAAATAATTCTTTATAATAAGTTTTGCTATACGAATGAATTACAAATGATAAATAATTATCAAATTTTAATTTTTTACTCCTTTAATTGTTAAAAAAACAATCAACCTCAATATTTAGTAATTTTTCACTAATAAAACGCTCAGAATTCTAAATTTGTAAAGTGATAATTATTACAAATGGATAATCAAATTTATAACATAATTGGTGCAATGTCTGGAACTTCTTTAGATGGTCTGGATTTGGTGTACGTTAGGTTTGAAAAAAAATCAAAATGGCATTTTGAGATTTTAAATAGCAAAACCTATGCCTACCCAAAAAAATGGAAAAATCGCTTGTCCAAAGCACTTCATTTGACTCCTCAAGAACTAGAGGTTTTAGACCTTGATTTCACAAATTATTTAAGTAACAAAATACTCAAATTTATATCGGAATTTGGAATTAAAAATATTGATTCAATTGGGTCTCACGGACACACCGTATTTCACCAACCTGATCAGGGTTTCACGAAACAAATCGGCAACAGGGTTGAATTGTCTGTTTTGACGAAATCTCAAGTCGTTTGCGACTTTAGGAGTCAAGATGTGACTCTTGGAGGACAGGGAGCTCCCTTGGTACCCATTGGCGATTTGCTGTTGTTTGAGGGCCATCAAGCTTGTTTGAATCTCGGTGGATTTGCCAATCTATCTATCAAAACAAATAAGGAAATTATTGCCTATGATATTTGTGCTGTTAATACGGTGTTAAACTTCCTTTCTTCTAAAATCAATTTAGATTTTGATCCAGCAGGCGAAAACGCTGAAAAAGGTAACTTTATTAGCGATTTTTATCACGCCTTAGAAGTTTTGGCATATTATAAAAAAATGCCGCCCAAATCATTAGGAGTTGAATGGGTAAATGAAAATATTTTCAATATTTTAAGTCAATTTGACTCCCATTCCGTCGAGGATTTGCTCCATACTTATGTAACTCACATTGCATGCCAAATTGCAGTTAATATTAAAGGAATGGACACTGTACTGGTGACGGGTGGCGGCGCATATAATTCTTTTTTAATTAAACAAATTCAAAAGCAAACGGCTACAAAAATTATTCTACCTGAAGTGGAATTGATTGACTTTAAAGAAGCGCTTATTTTTGCCTTTTTAGCAGTTTTGAAATTAAGAGGGGAAGTAAATTGCTTGTCGAGTGTTACTGGAGCTCTAAGAAATCACTCGAGTGGAAAAATTTTCAACTCTAATCAGTAAAGTGTAGGAGATTATTTATATTTTTAGTTTTTAAAAAAGTTAAACCCCTCATCTTATAAACTAAACAATTTTCTATGGAAATCATTCTAGTATCGATATTTGTGTTAGGTTATCTTGCCATTACTTTAGAGCACTCTTTAAAAGTAGACAAATTAATACCAGCACTGGCCATGATGGCCATATTGTGGGCGCTAATCTCTTTGTTTCATCTCCCTGTTTTTGAGGTAGACACCGTACTTAAGCAATTGAAACCTACACACATTGATGAGATATTGCTTCATCACCTAGGTAAAACAGCCGAAATTCTAGTTTTTCTTCTGGGCGCAATGACCATCGTAGAAATCATAGATTATTTCAACGGATTTTACACCATTAAAAGTTTTATTAAAACCAAAAGTAAAAAGGGTTTGTTGTTTATATTTTCAATACTTGCTTTTATACTTTCAGCAATCATAGATAACTTAACAGCAACCATCGTTTTAATTACGATTTTACAAAAAGTCATTAAAGTTCGTGACACTCGAATTTGGTTTGTTGGATTGGTAGTTATAGCTGCAAACGCAGGCGGTGCTTGGTCTCCCATAGGAGATGTAACCACCACCATGCTGTGGATTGGGAATAAGGTTACGACAGGTAAATTGATCTCTTATTTGCTGATTCCTTCCCTAGTATGTATGTTTATTCCGGTCTTGTGTGCCACATTATTACCGGCTTTCAAGGGGAATATTGCGGATGAGGTTGAAGAGGATTTAGAGCATAATAAACGTCATAAATATGGAGCGACAATGTTGTATTTAGGGCTTTCAGCCATAGTATTTGTTCCGATTTTCAAAACACTTACGCACCTGCCTCCCTATGTAGGAATGATGCTGTCATTGGCAGTAGTGGCTACTTTTGCAGAAATATTTAGTAATGCCAAAATAAACATTACAGCTATTGATGATGCGCATACAGAAGATGCAAGTCACAGTCCAGTCCATAGCTCACTTTCTAAAATCGAATTGCCAAGTATTCTATTTTTCTTAGGTATTCTCTTGGCGGTAGCAGCTTTAGAATCCTTAGGATTGCTCTTTGAGTTTGCGGGTACATTAAATGCTACAATTCCTAATTCTGATATCGTAATTATGCTTCTCGGAGTTGGTTCGGCAGTAATTGACAATGTTCCCTTGGTTGCCGCAAGTATTGGAATGTTTTCTGAGTTGTTGGATGATCCTTTGTGGCATTTCATTGCGTTTTCTGCAGGAACTGGAGGGAGCATGCTGATTATTGGATCTGCCGCTGGTGTGGTTGCGATGGGAATGGAAAAAATCGATTTCTTTTGGTATCTAAAAAAGATATCTTGGCTTGCTGCAATCGGTTTTTTAGGAGGTTCGCTTACTTTTATGTTGCTTCGAGGATTTATTGTGTAATGAATAAAATTTTTTCATTACGAATGCGTTATAACTAAATACTAATTTAATTAAGTAATGATTCAACTAACACAAGATTCCCCATTACAAGAAGAAAAAACACTTTCATTGGTCGAATTGATCCAGGATGGTGGCTTGGGGGGACAACTCATTATTGGGTTGCTTTTTATTCTACTAATCATTGTGATTTATATCTATTTTGAGCGGCTTTTTACGATCAGATCGGCTTCCAAGCTTAGTGGAAACTTTATGGCGCAAATACGAACTTATGTTTTAAGCGATAAAATTGAAGGAGCACAGGCTTTGTGTTTAAGTGAAAACAAACCTGTTGCAAGACTTGTTGCCAAAGGGATATCTCGAATTGGGAGACCGTTGGAGGACATCAATACTGCAATAGAAAATGCGGGAAGATTGGAGGTCTACAAGCTGGAAAAGAATGTTAGCGTATTGGCGACCATTGCGGGAGCTGCACCGATGATTGGTTTTTTAGGAACTGTTATTGGAATGATTCTTTCAATTTTTGAAATCTCAAATGCTGGCGGAAATATCGACATGCAGTTACTTTCTAATGGTCTTTATACCGCCATGACAACTACTGTTGCTGGACTTATTGTTGGGATTATAGGTTATATCTCTTACAATCATTTGGTCGTTAAAACCAACAAGATTGTTTATCAAATGGAGGCAACCTCTCTAGAGTTTTTTGATTTACTTAACGAACCCACATAGAATGAATCTTAAGGGAAGAAATAAAATATCACCTGAATTTAACATGTCCTCGATGACAGATATTGTTTTTCTGTTGTTGATTTTTTTCATGATCGCCTCTACTTTAGCTAAAAACTTGGATACGATAGAAATTAAATTACCAGAAGCAAAAGGAAAGACAGAAAACAGAAATACCGTTTCAGTGACGATAAACAACAGATCCCAATTTTTTATTGATTCAAAGCAGGTTTCTAAAAGACGGATAGAACGCGAGCTCCTTTCAAAATTGAAAAGTTCTTCTTCTCCTTCTATTGTATTGCGGGCAGAGAAAAAAGTTGCCATTGACCAAGTGGTTTACATCATGAATATTGCAAATCAAAACAGCATCAAAGTTGTATTGGCAGTTGATTCACAATGAAATATTTAAAAACAACACACGAAAGAAAATCAGCAGTAATCACAACTATAATAACGGTTTTGATTGTCCTGTTGTTTTTTGTCTTGGGTTTAAAATATTACGATCCTCCCATTAGCTATGGAATGGAAGTAAACTTTGGAACTTCTTCTCAAGGAAAAGGCGAGGTTCAGCCAAAAAAACCTGCGGTAGCTAAACCTCAAATTCAAGCTGAACAACCAATACAAAAAGCTCCAGTTTCCCAACCAGAGCCTATCAAGGAGATAAAGGCAGTAACCCAAGAAAAAAGCGATGTTACTCTACCAGAAAAAACTGAAGATAAGCCAAGTGAACCCATCAAAGAAATACCAGAGGAAGTCGTGCCTCCTAAACCCAAATTGGATGATGCTACGAAAAACATTCTTTCAAACCTCGTAAACCAAAAGGCAGAGGAACAAAGTGAACAACCCAAAGGAGAAGGTGACGACACTGTTGCTGGCGACAAAGGGAAGCTTGAAGGAAACCCTTATGCTAACAGTTACTTTAATCGCAGCGGCCCCGGTGGAATGGGCAAAGGATTTGGGCTGAATGGTAGAAGATTAGAGTCTGCAGGGAAAGTTGCACAGGAATGTAATCAAGAAGGGATAGTGGTGGTTAGAATCACTGTAAATAAGGAGGGAGATGTAATCTTGGCTGAGGCTGGAGTTAAGGGCACGACCAACACCCATCCTTGCTTGCTTGCTCCAGCAAAACAAACTGCTTTGTTGCACAAATGGCATCCTGATGCCATGGCGCCCTCGAAACAAGTGGGGTTCGTCGTGATTCAATTCAAACTCGGAGAATAATCTTGAAAAACTACGAAGCTATATTGTCGTGGCTGTTCTCACAACTCCCAATGTACCAGCAAAAAGGGGCAGTAGCCTATCGACCTGATTTGTCTAGGATGCAAGATTTTTGTGACTATTTAGGAAGCCCAGAAAAGAAAATTAAATCAGTTCATGTGGCAGGAACCAATGGGAAAGGTTCAACTTCCCACATGATTGCTTCGGTCTTACAAGAATCAGGCTTTAAAGTCGGTTTGTATACTTCTCCCCATCTCAAAGATTTTAGAGAACGTATTAAAATAAATGGATCCCTCATTAGTAAAGAATACATTGTCGACTTTGTGTCCAAACACAAGCCCTATTTTTTCGATCATTCCTTATCTTTTTTTGAGATGACCGTCGGTTTAGCTTTTTGTTATTTTGAGGAGTCTCAAGTCGACGTCGCTGTGGTTGAGGTTGGGATGGGCGGTCGTTTGGATGGCACCAACCTATTGACTCCCGAAGTTTCCGTAATCACAAATATTGGATTTGATCATATGCAGTTTTTAGGAAATAATTTAGCGGAAATCGCAGCTGAGAAGGCCGGAATTATAAAAGAAGGGATTTCAGTTGTAATTGGAGAAACCCATCCGGAAACAAAAGCTGTTTTTGAAAAAGTGGCCAAACAATTGAATGCTCCAATTTCATTTGCAGATCAAGAACAAATAGAAAATCACGAATCTGACCTGAAAGGGTCCTATCAGTTCAACAACATAAAAACTGCCGTAATTGCTCTTGAAACATTAAAAAGTTTTGAAATTAAGACTTATAAAATAAGGCAAGGATTAAGTAAGGTAATCCTCAATACGGGTTTGCAAGGTCGTTGGCAGGTTTTGGGTGATGCTCCAAAAGTCATCGCAGATGTTGCGCATAACAAGGAGGGTTTAAAATATGTGATTCCACAAATTTCCACGACACCCCATGATAATTTACACTTGGTCTTAGGCTTTGTTAATGATAAATCCGTAGCAGAAATCCTAAGTCTTTTTCCTACCACTGCTTATTATTATCTTACCCAACCGGAAGTGCCAAGGGCTTTTCCTTTAGAAAATCTTGCTCTAATCGCAACCAACTTGAAATTGAATTTCCAATCGTATTATTCTGTTAAGGAAGCCCTATTCAATGCCAAGGCAAATGCAAAACCCGAAGACTTGATATATGTGGGGGGGAGTACTTTTGTGGTCGCGGAGATTCTTTAATAAATAGTAATCAAAAAAGTATTTGTTTATTTTAAATAATATTTATTGCAAAACGGGTTTTCTGGGGTTAAACTTTTTATAAATCCTAAGGTCTACATCACTAGATTGCATCTTAAACCCGACTAGTTTGAAAAAAAATATTTATATAAAAACGTATATTTTAATAGCTTTCATAGGAATAGTAACTGCCAAAGCCCAAACTTTTCAACTGGAAAGTAATGGGATTGATTTGCCAGTTTTAGAACAGAATGATGCTCCTTTAGCGAACGGTCTTGAGACCTATAAATATGTCAGGCTGACTTATTTAGGAAAACCATTAGAAGTCGTAGTAAAAATCAAAGGATTTGATTTCAACGATGCTGAGTGGAGTATTTCGCCGAAAAGTTATAATATTAAAGGGCAAAAATCTGGAAACCAATTGTCTTTTACGATTAACAGAACGGGCTATTTGGTCTTACGATTTAAAAACGATCAAGATTTCACAAAACGTTTGGTTGTTCTTATAGAATCTCCTGAAGTAACCCCCAATGACATTGTAGATGTGGTGAAAACTTATGGTATTGACAATACTGGAGGCGTCAATGAAACTAAAAAAATTCAATCAGCACTCGAGGAACATTCTGGAAGTGGGAAGGTGCTTTATTTTCCTGATGGAATCTACAAAACTTTTACACTAAACATTAAAAGTAATACACGCATTCACTTGTCAAAAAACACTAGGATAATTGCAGATGTTTCAGATTTGAAACCTTATCTAAGTGACGATGAAACCTCTCTAAGTCGATTTATTTTAATCAAAAACGCAGTAAACGTATCGGTTACTGGCTTAGGTGCATTTGATGGGAATGGTACCCGCATGATGATTTTTAATGCAGAAGGGTCGAAGACTAAAATAAAAAACCCAAGGTTATTGCTTATCCAAAATTCAAAAAACATTTCTTTTAATGGTGTTTTGTTAAAAGACTCTGGACGTTGGAACACCCATATATTAGAATCTGAGGACGTTGTATTTAAAAATTGTAAGCTTCTCAATAACCTAGCTCCAAGTAAATACCTCGGTAGCTTGGATGGATGGGATCCAGATTCCTCAAAAAGCGTATTGATAGAAGATTGTTTCGGTTGGGCTGGAGACGATACAGTTGCAATAAAATGTACAGGAATTGGTTCAGGTGTAAATGTGCCAGATGTCGAGGACATCACGGTTCGGGGATGCGTTTTCTTAACGAAAAAATCAGGATTGAAAATCGGAACGGAAACTCGATGTGAAAATATGAGAAGAATTATTTTTGAAAACAATGATGTTATAGAGGCTGATCGTGTGATGGGGATTAATGTAAGAGATGGAGCTGTTGTTCAGCAAGTCCTGTTTAAGAATAACCGATCAGAAACATACTTTCCTGACAGAAAACAAATGGGGATTAACTTTTACATTACCAAAAGAGATCGTAAGCTTTCTAAATTGGGAAAAATACTCAACGTTACGATTGAAGACTGCACTTTTGAAAAAACATTTCCAAATAAGTTTAGCTTCTACAGAAACTATGAGCAAAGCAATAAAAAGGACCTTCAGGTTACTTTTAAAAACGTAAAAATAGCGCAAAAAGTTTTACAGAATCAGGATGCCGATTTTTTTGACGAACTAAAAAACAATGCACTTTTAAAATTCGATTAATTTTAAAAAAACCTTAGATTATTGTTAAAGTTTATAATATATTTGCCCCACTTAATTGACAAATCAAAATTCAGTTGATTGTTGTCAAAAGGGCGCTTAGCTCAGTTGGTTCAGAGCACTTGGTTTACACCCAAGGGGTCAGGGGTTCGAATCCCTTAGCGCCCACCAGTAATAACAGGCCCTCACAAAACTTGAGGGTTTTTTTATACCCCTCCAACTCACAAAAAACTCACAAAACAGACTATTTTTCCTTGTCTATTAATGCCGTCAAAACCGTCTAAATCTTCAAAAAACGTCAGATAACTAAAATAAATTAAGCATAAAAAACCCCCTGATTCGAGTCAGGGGGTTCCTTTAACTAAAATACATTAAAAACAAAGGGAGTATGAAACCCTCATAAGTATTTATGAAACAAATTTCAAACATAAAATCAGTTATATATAATATAGTTGAGAAGCACAAAAGCACTATAAGGTTTGTGTTATTGTTTTGTTAAAAAACCCCCTGTTGGAGTCAGGGGGTTTAATTCTAGAAAAGGTTTAAAGCACTAATTAGTTAAACCTATAGGGTTGAAGTAGGTTAAGTTATCGGGGTTAATTGCAAATAGAAGAGTGTGTTATGGACGTTTCAGAATATTCTTTTTTTTAATACCTTTCAAAACCTTACTGGCCAATAGAATAGATTCGATCTCTGGAGTGAAAATGTTGTTGAGGTTTTCCCATATTAGATGTATAGTTTTGATTAGGATGTTTTTTATAGGAATAAACACTCTCATATATATTGCTATATTTATCTAATAAATCATTTCTATACCTATTAAAATGAATCAAATCTTTAAGTATTTTGTTTTTATAATAATTTTTTCTTCTGTGTCTGTGCAATCCCAATCAGACCACCAAAAACTAAACGTGCTGTTCATCGTGTCAGACGATTTAAATTGTGATATTGGAGCTTATGGGAATACTCAAGTAATTACACCCAACATTGATAAGTTGGCACAAAGAGGAGTGTTGTTTGGAAATGCTCACAATCAATATCCATTGTGTGGCCCCTCTAGGGCCTCCTTTATGACGGGCTTATATCCCGATCAAACCAAAATTAAAAAATTGAGACTTTATCTCAGACAAGCTATACCCAAGGTAACAACCATGGGTCAACAATTCAAAAAAGAAAATTATCATTCTGTGAGAGTCGGTAAAATTTTCCATTACCACAATCCTAGAGATATAGGTACTGCAGGACACGACGATAATTATACTTGGGACCAAACCGTTAATCCTTATGGCAGAGATAAAATTGAGGAGTACAAGATCAATACCTTAAAAAAACAATCCTATGGAGGAACCCTCAGTTGGCTTTCTGCAGATGGAACCGACGAAGAACAAACCGATGGTATTGGAGCCAGTGAAACGATCAAGTTTTTGGATCGATTTGCTGAAAGTGGAGAAAATTTTTTCTTGGCCTTCGGTCTTTACCGACCCCATACGCCATATGTAGCTCCAAAAAAATATTTCGGCCAATATGAAACGGAGGAAATGGAAGTTCCCAAAATCTCAGATGATTATTTAAAAACCATTCCCTTAGCTGCGGCCATCAGTGTGAGTAAAAAAAAGGAACAAAGGAATTTAGAGGAGAATTTGGCCAAAACCATCAAAGAAGCTTATTATGCCACCACCAGCTTTGTTGATGCCCAAGTTGGACGGGTATTGGATAAGCTGAAAGAAACAGGATTGGACAAAAACACCATAGTGGTCTTTACCTCCGACCACGGGTATCACATGGGAGAACATGGCCATTGGCAAAAACAAACCCTTTTTGACAATGCGACCAGAGTCCCGTTGATTGTTGCTGGTCCAGGAGTCAACAAAAATCAAAAAATAATGGATGCTCCAGTAGAGCTGGTAGACATCTTCCCAACACTTATGGATTTGGTTGGAATGGAAACTCCAGAGTTTGTGTCGGGAAAGAGTTTTTTTCCCATACTTAAAGACTCCAATGCAAGGGTAAGGTCCAGTGCTTTAACCGAACTTGGTGTTTCCAACGGTAATGGATTAAAGATACAGGGTTATTCTATAAAAACAGACCGATATCGCCTTACTCAATGGGGAAAAAATGGAATAATGGGACATGAATTGTATGATCATAAGTTTGATCAAAAGGAACTTAAAAACCTTGCCGATTTTCAATCGTACAAAAAAATTAAGGATTCTCTCGTTATCGTCATCGATCAGCGCATAGCAGAAGCTCGAAAACAGCCCAAAGGTTTGGGCCCTCAAATTGAAAATCAAATGGAATGGAGGGAACCGAAGACAGTCCACTCCCAACCCAAATAAGTTTATTTTAGATTCTTAAATCGAATGCATTACAACTATTTGGTCGCCCCTCTCATAAAATGATCATCCTTATTCCAACTAGAATTGGAACAGCTTTTATAAAATACATAAATACTAAACCAGGAATCGTAAAAAAAAGTTCGATTTTTTCATGTAATTCTAATACTATAGGTCGTGAAGATATGGCTGAAGAGATTTTACGCATAGCTACGTTAACTGAAATTGAACGTAAAAAACACCATGGTCATGGCATATATATAGTTGATATGTAATAATATATTTTTAACAGTAAATTAAAATACTGTTGCTAACAATGCATAAAACATTCAGCCTTTCCATTCGGTCAGGCCGCCGTTTATGCTTTCGTTAGCCACTAATTAGAAACCAAGGAATCATCAAACAGGTCTTTGGATCAGCTTAGGGTTAGCCATTGGCGCTGGAATGGGATCCTATTGAGAAAAAGGTTTTAATTCTTCTACCAATTTAACATCACTTTTCAGCTCTGTTTTCTCCATGAAATTTAATGTAATGTTCCTCCCGTTGTGTTTTTAGCATACGCTAGTAGCCTTCATGAAACTATTTCTCTCCTTTTGGGTTTTAAATAACCAAATACAAATAGAATCCTTACTATGATAAATTGCTTTTAATTCGTCATCTATTGCACAGATTTCTTTAGGAATATCAGCTTTAATACAAATTATCTAAATTGTCATAAAAAAAGTTGTTTTAATCGCTCTCACAAAATATAATAATTTAGAATTAGAACAAAAAAAAAGCCTCAACATTGTCGAGGCTTTTTAGTATTAATAAGAAATTTGTTTATTTTTTAGAGAAGAGAGCACTTATCTTTTCTTTTTCTTCTTGTGCAAGTTCAGCGTCTACAAGTATTCTTCCGCTATGCTCGTCAGTGATTATTTTTTGTCTGGAAGCAATTTCCATTTGAATCTGTGGTGGAATTGTAAAATAAGACCCTCCAGAAGCTCCTCTTTCGATCGGAACAATTGCCATTCCGTTTTTGACATTCCCTCGAATTTTTTTATAGGCTGCAAAAAGCTGCGCTTCGATTTTAGTTTCAAATTCAGCTGATTTTTTTGCAAGAATTCCCTCTTCTTTCTCAGTTTCCTTTAAGATTTCATCGAGTTCACTTTTCTTGGCATCAAGGTGCTTGTTACGTTCTTTAAGTTTGACAGCCAACAAATCAACTGTTTCAGTCTTAAGCTCACGTTTTGTAATAAATTCTTTTATTTTCTTTTCAGCAAGTTGTATTTCTAATTCTTGAAATTCTTGTTCTTTTACAATAGAATTGTATTCTCGATTGTTTCGAACATTTTTGAGGTTTTCTTCATATTTCTTGAATTCCTCTTTTGCAACTTCAATCCTATTTTTTTGCTCTTTGGTTTGAAATTCGAAATCGTTTAGCTCTTGTTGGAAATCGTCCATTCTTTTTTGCAATCCAGCAATTTCGTTCTCTAGGTCTTCGACTTCTAGAGGTAACTCTCCACGAACGTTTCTAATTTCGTCCACTCGAGAGTCAATCAATTGTAAATCGTAAAGGGCTCTAAGTTTTTCTTCTACTGTTACCTCAGTCTTTTTAGCCATTTTATTTATAGTTTACAGGGTTTGATTTAGTTAAAGATAAATCGACTGCAAAATTAGGCAATTTTTCATTAAGATAATCAACTATCAGGTTTTTTGTGAACTGCTCACTTTCATAATGACCAACATCTACTAAAAGCAGTTGTTTTTCAGATCTGAAAAAATCATGATATTTAAGGTCAGCAGTAACAAAAGCATCCGCTTTTTGTTGACTGGCTTCATTTATTCCAAAACTACCCGAGCCACCTAAAACAGCAACTTTAGATATTTTTTTATTTAAAAAATCACTGTGTCGGAGCATTGAAAGCCCTAGTTTTTCTTTTAAGAGCTCCAGAAAGCTATTTTCGCTCATGGGCTTTTCAAGCTTTCCTATGGCGCCCATACCGATGTCTTGATTTGTATTTTCTAACGAATTAACTTCAAAAGCGACTTCCTCATAAGGGTGATTTTTAAATAGGGCCTGAAGTACTTTTTGATGTAAATGTTTTTGAAAAATGAGATTTAATTGTACCTCTTTAACCTTATTGTCTTTTAATATTTCTCCTCTGCTTGGTTTTGAGTCGTTATTTCCTCTAAAACTTCCCTGACCCTGGGTCTTGAAACTGCTGTGATCATAATTCCCAATGGCGCCTGCTCCCGCTTCATATAGCTTTTCAAGAAGCTCAGTGGCGTCTTCTTCTGGAACATAAGTGGTGAGCTTGCTTAAGGTGTCTTTTTTTGGGATTAGTATTTGGTTATTGATAAGCCCCAGTCGCTTGGCCAGATGATTACTCACCCCTCGTTTATGATTGTCTAATGCGGTGTGCATTGAATATATTGAAATATCATTTTTTATTGCTTTAATGACAGTTCTTTCGACATAAGTTTTTGGATTTAATTTTTTTAAACCTGAAAAAATTATTGGGTGAAAGCTTACAATAAGATTCATTTTCTTTTCAATTGCTTCGTCCACTACCGTTTCTAGAGTATCTAAAGTTACCAAAACCCCGCTACATTCTTGTTGGGTATCACCCACCAGAAGTCCAACATTATCAAAATCTTCTGCATAGGCTAAGGGTGCCCATTCTTCCAGTAAGTTTATGACTTCTTTGATCTTCATTTGATGTATCGTTGATTGCAAATATAATATTATCTTTCAGGGCATGAAATACTTCCGTTTTCTTCTCGCGCCTTTTGCGCTTGTTTATGGACTGATTATGACAATAAGGAATATCCTGTTTGCTTTTGGATTCCTTGAGTGTAAGCAATACAAGACACCTACTGTTGGTGTCGGGAATTTGTCAATGGGCGGAACAGGAAAATCCGTTGTGATTGATTATTTAATTAATACTTTAAAAAGTAAATACAAGACAGCTACTTTGAGTAGGGGGTACGGAAGGAGTTCCAAGGGATTCGTTTTGGCGAACTCAAATGCCACCGCTGAAAATATAGGGGATGAGCCTTACCAGTTTTATAAAAAACATCCTGAAATCACTATAAGTGTTTCTGAAAAAAGAAGCATTGGACTTGAGGCTTTGGAACAATTGCCCCAAAAGAGTGAAGTTATTCTTTTGGATGATGTTTTACAACACCGTTGGGTGAAAGCTGATTTCATGATCTTAACTACTTCCTATGAAAAACCTTTTTTTAAAGATTTTCTTTTTCCTGTGGGATCATTGAGGGAGACTAGAAATGGAGTTAATCGAGCGGATCTTATCCTGATCACTCGTTCTCCATCGGATTTAACCCAAAATGATAAGCTGCTTTTTTTAACAAATATTAAATTAAATAAAAATTTACCAGTATTTTTCACTTCCATTTCTTATTCTGAACACCTCATAGGGGCCGGAGCATCGATACCTCTAAAAAGTCTTGATAAGGAAGCTTTTGTTTTGGTCACAGGAATTGCAGATCCTTCTCATTTAATAGATTATTTAAATAAAAGCGGGTATTCTTTTGAGCACATGAGATTTAATGATCACCACAATTTCTCATCAACTGATTGTAATGCGATTTTAGAAAAAGCCGCAGGGAAGCGCATCCTAACCACAGAAAAAGATTTTGGAAGACTTGCACCAAAATTAGCCACTGATCAACTGTTCTATTTAGAAATATCTTTAGTTTTTTCGAACAAAAAAGAGGAAAAAGAATTCAATGCTGTAATTGAAAGCGCGATAAAATCGAGTTAGTGAATGTGTTTGTGCGCTTTGTAGGAAGAACGAACTAGAGGTCCACTCTCCACATGGCGAAAGCCAAGATCTTTTCCCACAGTTTCGTAAATTTTAAAAGTATCAGGCGTTATGAAAGACTTCACTGGCAAATGCTTTTTTGACGGCTGTAGGTATTGACCTATTGTCACAACATCAACATCAGATTTTCGAAGGTCGTGGAGCGTTTCAAAAACTTCTTCTTGAGTTTCGCCCAGACCCAACATTATTCCCGATTTTGTTCGGTTGACACCCTGTTGTTTGAGATAGCTTAATACCTCAAGACTTTGGTCGTATTTGGCTTGAATTCTAACTTCTCGGGTTAGTCTTCTGACTGTTTCAACATTGTGAGAAACTACTTCAGGAGCCGCAGCTACGATTCTGTCAATATTGGTTTTATTTCCTTGAAAATCAGGGATTAAGGTTTCTAGAGTGGTTTGCGGATTGAGACGTCTAATTGCTTTGATGGTTTCATTCCAGATGATAGATCCCATGTCTTTTAAATCATCCCGATCAACAGAAGTGATCACGGCATGCTTAATATTCATTAACTTTATAGATCGAGCAACTTTTTCGGGTTCTTCCCAATCTACGTTCCCTGGTCTTCCGGTTTTAACCCCGCAAAACCCACAAGAACGCGTACAGATATTCCCTAAAATCATAAACGTAGCAGTTCCTTCAGCCCAGCATTCTCCCATGTTAGGGCAGCTTCCCGAAGTGCAGATGGTATTGAGTTTATACTTGTCAACCAGACCTCTGAGTTCAGTATACTTCTTACCCGTTGGGAGTTTTACTCTTATCCATTTTGGTTTTCCAAGCCCGCTATTTTTCTTTTCTAAGGTTTCCAATAACTTTTTTTTCAAAGATACAAACTTCAGTTACAGACTCAAAAGATATGCAAGAGTAAATCCACTTAGAAATAGGATGCCCAAAACACTTAATATTTTCAAACCCTTATTTGGATGAGCTGCTTTGGGCATGTGCTTGCTGGTTACAAGTCGGTAATTAAGAATTGCATAAAATGGTGCGGTAATAAAAGAAAGCACCGTTGCGATTTGAATTAGTAGTCCCATCTCTGAAAGTAAAAAAAGAAAGATCAATGAGGTCCCAACCGCCAATATGGAAATCCATAAGATGTAAAAATCTTTATTTTTTTTATTAAAAAGGAGTTGTAAAGTGCGAGACATTGCTCTTGGGGAGGCATCTAAAGTAGTAATAGTCGTGCTAAACATGGTCGTGAAAGCTGCAATAGCAATGAATAGATAGGCTGAATCCCCTAGGTTTGAAACATAGAGTTGAATCAATTGTCCTGCAAATTCATTTCCTTTATTTGAAAATTGAAGATCAGAATTGAACATGACCAAAGCGCCTAAACCAATAAAACAGAACCCAAGTAAAAAGGTTGTGAGGTAGCCGACGTTAAAATCGAAAAGACTTTCTTTGATTAATAATTTTTCTTTCAGACTCTTTTTCTTTTCTAATACCCAAATAGAATGCCATATCGAAATGTCCATGGGCGCAGGCATCCACCCCATAAAAGCGATAACGAACAAAAATCCGGAGGCCTCGGGTAAAACTTGAGCAAAACTCATGCTTCCTTCGTGTTTAATTGCGGCGATAAGCAATGCGAGTACACTGCTTAGGGTTAAAAGAAGTATGATTCCTTTTATTACTTTATCTAAAAGCTTGTAGCGCCCAATCAGCAGAATTGCATAGCAAATAAAAGTAATTGCAATACTCCATTGCACCATATCAGGGGAAATACCAAACAATTGAGAGGCCAGACCAGCTGTTACAATTGTCACTGCAGTTTGAATGGTAAACATGGTGGCCAAATTCAAAAAAGCATAAATCCAAAGGTAGATTTTGCCCAGTCTGAGGTAGCCATCCAAAAGGCTTTCTCCGGTTGCGATGGCATATCTTGGACCAAATTGAAAAAATGGATATTTAAAAAGATTTACCAATAAAAGTGCCCAAAGCAAACCCCATCCAAAATCTGCGCCAGCTCTGGTAGATTGCACAAGATGAGAAACCCCGATTGCAGCACCAGCAAAAAGCAAACCGGGGCCTAATTTTGAAAACTTAAGAGCGCTCATTTTTCATTTTTTGACTTAGCAGATTTTTAGCTCTAAGGATTTTAACTTTTATGGTATTAATGGGCTGGTTTAATTTAATACTAATATCCTTGTAGGAAAGATCATCAAAAAATCGAAGTTGTAATATTTTTCTATAATCATCTTTTAAAGATTTTATCGTATTTAAGAGAGCTGCTAAATTCTGACTGGTAATCAATATGTCTTCGGGCGAAGGGGTGGTTTCTAAATCAGCCAATTCAAAAGCATTGTCATAGGAAAATGTTTTGATAGCCGATATTTTATTTTCTTCTCTCAGTAAATCATTATGAATATTCTTGGAAATGGTTAAAAGCCAAGTTTTGAATTCATACTTAAAGTCAAATGTTTCAATCCTGTCAAAAGCTCGGGCGAAAGCTCGAATTGAAATTTCTTCGGCAAGATCTTCGTTGCTTGTCCTTTTTAATAAAAAACCATATAGATAGTCCCAATGAAAGTCAAAAATCTCATTGAATGCCTTCTGCTCCTGCTTTTGCGCTCTTAGAATGGCAGACTTTAAATTTTTCATTATGAGATGAACCAAGTGATTTTGTTAATTGTGTTGTGGATTGGGCTTCTCGCAATCTTGTTCGCTAGGGAGTTTTCCACAGAATCCACAGGGTTCATTTTCTTTATTCAAAAAAGGATTTTGACTTGCGCAAGTCCCTGAGAATTCCCCTCCTTTTTTCGCCCATATTTTGATTGCAATTCCAGCAAAGGCGAGTCCAAGAAGTAAAAAGGTAATTAAGAATAATTTCATGATTAATACAAAATTAAGAAAAATTGTCGCTTAGCTCATTATTTGACAGTAGTTTTTGTTTTGTAAGAATTTTCCCTCTAATCGTAATTCCTTGAAATCACCAATTATGACATTGATTGAGTATTTAGTAACACATGTGAGCCCAACTATTACAACAGGGCGGTTTTGCGCTTTAAAATAATTGAAATTTGATAAAATCAGTTATAAAAAATAGCTCAATATCTGTTCTGTTTTGAAAACCTGATGCTGTGAATAACCAACTAGATTTTAATGTAAATTATGTTGTCAACTACAAAAATGCTTGAATTATTAACGTTTCAGGAACTTTCTATCTTAAAGTCTCTAACACTCAATTTAAGTTGTAAAGAAATTCAAAATCTTTTAAAAATTAATAAAGATAGTTATGAAACTACTTGCGCAACTCTTTTAAAAAAAATAGGTGCCTCTAATTCTTATTTCGCCGTAAAAAATGCTTTCGAAATGAAGCTTTTAAATAAGAAGGATTGTACCGCAGAGGAATTAAAGTCTTTTTCGTTGGAGTATGCCTACAGTAAAATCAACCAACTTAAAAGCATTCCAAGCGATTCAAAATACTTGCTATGGGAATTGTATGATTTGCTTTTAGATTTTCACAATTGTTATGAAGATAAATTTAATCGTCATGATATTAAAGTTTAAAAAAAAATCCCACCGAAGCGGGATTAAAGATTTCATCTACGGCATATAGCCTTATTGTGATAAGATTGAGATATAAAGATATAATAAAAAAATATAATGCCAAATCTACTAGGACTTTCAATTGACGTAAACACCATCGGATGGACTTTGATAGATGGGAAAACGAAAAAAATAAAAGCGATGGGGACACGCGTTTTTCCTCATGGCTCGGGCAATTTTGGTAGTGGAGCAAGAGAGGTTTCTAAAAAAACTCAAAGGACAGCTAACCGGGTAAAACGGCTTAGGTATTCTCGAAAAAGGATGCGTAAGATTTTTTTTCTAAAAATCTTAATTCCCAACGGAATGTGTCCAATGAAACAGGAGGAATTAGAAGCTTTTAAATCAAAGAAATCCTTTAAAAGTAAAATCTTTGACCAATGGATTAGTATGAATCCTTATGAGTTAAGATCGCGAGCTACTCATGAACAATTAACATTACATGAATTAGGCAGGATTTATTACCATATGTCACTTAGAAGGGGTTTTCCGTTTGGAAAAAGAAACACTTCAATGCGTGACAATGCAATTTACAATGGGATTCCTGCTTTCAACAGACCTGGAATAAATGACATAAGTTCGAATTTAAAAGACAGTACACTTGGAGCGCACTTGTATACACTTTTACCAGAGATGAATAAATCATATACTGCATTCGACGAAAGGGTTAGAAATCGTTTTGTTTCACGGCAAATGTATAGAGAGGAGGCTCATGCAATATGGAATCATCAAGAAAAATTTCATTTTGAGTTGGAAGGTGAGTTAAGAGAACAATTGATTGGCAAGGAAAATGATTTTTCTGAAATACAAGGAGCTGTTTTCTATCAAAAACCTTTAAAATCTCAGAAATTTAGAATTGGTAAATGTTTGTTTGAACCCAAAAAAAGTAAGTACTGTGTTTCAAGTTTAGCTTATCAAAGTGTTTTGGCCTACAAATGAATCAATACTATTCAAGTCGACGGAAAGTCGCTTTCTGATGAGGATAGAGAAAGGGTTTTTTTCTTTTTCAATACCCACAGAAAATTCAATTTTGGTCAAGTTCGACAAATGTTAAATTTGAGTAGCTCGAATTCAAATAAGAAAGATAAAGAAGTTATAATAGGGTCTTTTATAAATGCCACCCTGTCATCTAATGATCTTTTTGGATTGGATTGGTTTGAATTTGACCCTAAGATTAAGCAAGATATTTGGCATGCGTTATATTTTTTTAATGACAAAGACAAGCTTCAGCTTCAGGCTCAGCTTAAATGGGGGCTAAATGAAGTTGCCTCTAAAAGGTTTTCCTCAATCGCTATTGATAAACGGTATGCTCCAATTAGTGAAAAGGCTGCAAAAAATATTTTATTTTTTCTTAAGCGAGGAATAAAGTATGACCTCTCTGTTGTTTTGGCTGGGGTGAAAAATAGCCTTTCAGCATTTTGGGACAATATTGCAGAAAGTGATATTCAATACATTATCAATAAAGTAATTGAAATTTACAAAGAAAATGTATCAGGAGGTTTTATGCCGAAGCTTCAGGAGTTTTTACTTGATGAAATGCAGTTTACTGATTTTCAAATAACAAAACTATATGGACAATATGCTCAGGTAATTGATTTTTCTGTTAAAAAGAAATTCCCTTTAGGGGCTCACGAAGACAAAGAGATTAATGATTTCAAGAATCCACTATTGATAAACTCCCTCTTTGAAACTAGGAAATTAATTAATTCTATAGTTGAAAAACAAGGCTCTATTGATGAAATTAAGGTTGAGTTAAACACCAATTTAAAGATAAATAAATTTCAACGGTACATGTATCGTTTAGATCAAAATAGGTTAGCAGCCAACAGAAGAAGAATTATTCAAAAAATAGGTGCTCTTTCAGAAAACCTTACCCCCATGAATATCCTTAAACTTGAATTGTGGGAAGAGTGCAAAGGTACCTGTCCTTATTCCGGAGTATCTATTCCTCTAGATATTCTCTTTACGGAAAGGACTCAAATTATCTACATCCATCCATGGAGTGAATCATTAAATGACAGCAACTTCAATAAAACCCTCTGTTTGTATGAGACCTCTTTAAAGGTTGGGGAAAGCACTCCCTTTGAATATTTTAACACCCATTTACCACAGGAATGGGATACTGTGGTCAGGAGGGCCTCTGAGTTGTTTTCAAACACAAAAGAATATCCTTCTAACACCAAAAATTTAGAAAATTCGTAAAGCGTTATTACCATAGGAATCATGTTGAAAACCAAATGAACGATTCTAACTTTCTCAGTCGTGAAGTTGCTTGCTTTTTGTCAAAGGTTTGTGTAAGGGTTTCAATAACATCAGGTTATACTACAGAGCGAATGATAGAAATGCTAAGTTTAAATAAAATACTCGATTCAAGTATAAAAAAATATAAATATATTGACCACCGATATCATGCCCTTAACTCCTATATCACGGCCATTAGAGATTTGAACTATTTGAAAGTGCTTTCTGAAATAAACAAGTATGAACCTCAAAAAGTTAAAACTCCGTTCCCTACTCCGCGCATTGATTTTAGGGATGAGGTCGAGTATTTTATAAATTCAATTTTAGTTTCTCATAAAAAATTTTCTAGACTAATTTCAAAGAGAAAAGTTTTTACAAAAAGAGGAGGGAAGGTGATCGAAAATTCAAGTATTGCAGTGAGAGGATCTTTACACAAGGATTCAGTGTTTGGTAAGCGAACGCCTCCGAATTTGGAAACAGCATACCACATGAGAAAGTCTTTAGCTGCGATTAACACTTTGAGTCAAATAGATAAAATTGTAGATTTAAGTCAGCGGTGCTGAAGACCTTAGATGATGCTGGTATATCTGAGTCTACTAATTTTATACCTAAAAACGTTTTTTTAATATTAGTAGAGACGGAAGAATGGAGCCTAAGGTCTTCTTACCTAATGCAAATGGAGATCCTGTTCCTGTCAAAAAGGTGAGGCTAAGAGAAACTTTTAACGCTGCTGTTCAGTTAAGCGACAATGTGAATCAACATGTCAACCTTAGAAAAAATCATCATGTAATTATATACAAGAACTCAAAAAATGAATACTCTGAAGATGTTGTTAGTTTTTGGGAAGCAGTCAGAAGAGAAAGATTAAAACAGCCTATTTATGCAATTCCTGAGGAAGATTCTGAATTTGTAACCACTTTGGCCATTAACGATTTGTTTTTACTTGGAATACATGATTTAAATGATACATTAAAAAAATGAATCAAGGAGCTTTTTAATTAGACACCTCTATCGGGTTCAAAAACTTTCAAGCTATTTCTATGAATTTCGTTTGGCCTTTGACAATGAGCTTGACACCACGGAAGCACCATCCTATGTGAGAATAAATAATTTTGGATCTAGGAAAACCGGTTGGCTAACCTATAATCCCACGAAGGTTTCATTGAATATTATTGGTGAGATATCCGAGGCTAAAGAGCCTTATCATTTGAAAACTAAAAAAATAATTTTATGACGTGAACTCCTTTCCCTTTAAAAGTAAACAGGGAGCATTGTTATTACTTTGCTTTCTGAAAACCAGTATTAAAATTTCATTAAATAAATATAGTGTTGTGGTTTGATTGAATTTTTTAAATGGGGAGGTTTCACGCGTAAAATAGAAACACGAGATAAGTTTTTGTTGGACGTTTTTGATGAAATGTCTGCTGATAAAGAACCATATTATTTAAAAACTAAAAAAAATAATTTTATGATGTGAATTCCCTTCCCTTTAAAAGTAAACAGGGAGCATTGTTAGAACTTTGCTTTCTGAAACCAGCATTAAAAATTCATTAAATAAATATAGTGTTGTGGTTTGATTGAATTTTTTAAACGGGGAGGCTTCACGCTTAAAATATAAACACTAGTTAACATTTGCCCAAAGTATTTTGAGGTAGTAAAAAAAGAAGATCAGCGCAGTGACGAGTTTTAATAAAAATCCACTGATAAATCCAATAAGTGATCCAATTGCAGCCTTTAACGCTGCTTTTTTGTGTGTTGGATCATTGATTAATTCTCCAAAAAAAGCACCTCCGAATGACCCTATAATGATGCCAAAGGGACCAAGGGTTATCAGTCCAACCACGAGACCGATGGTAGATCCAATAACACCGCTTCGAGTTCCCCCAAATTTTTTTGTTCCAATAATCGGAACGAGGTAGTCAATTAAAAAGACTCCAATTGCGATGAATAATGTAGTCGATAAAAACGAGTTGTTGGAGGGTATGTAGGAGACTTGATAAACTAATAGAAATCCAATCCAGCCAGTAAGAGGCCCCGGTAGAATGGGAAGAAAGCTCCCTGCAATTCCGAGGAGTAGGAAAATAAAGCTTAGAAAAAATAAAAATAAATCCATTTTAATTTTTTTTTAAGATTTGAGGTTAATTTTTAATAACAAATAGAAAGGCAATAAGCTAAATTCTTTTAAAAGTTTGTAAATTTAAATGATAGATTAAAAAACCACCTAAAATGAAATATAATCATTTCTACTTAATTGCACTAATCATAGTATTTTCACATGTAGTTTCCTGTGACTTTTTTGGTCCTTCAGGGCTGACAAGTGTTGAAATAAAAAAAGCTTCTAGCTGGTCCTCAAATGATCAGCCTCCTACTTTTCCTGAATGCGAAACACTCGATAAAAAGGAACAACTCGACTGTCTTCAAGAGATTTTGTCCAATATAATTATGGATCAAATTGCGATGTCGAGCCCTATTTCTAGTGCTCCTCTCGATGAAGAGGTTAATCTTGTTTTAAAGATCGATCAAGAAGGGGTGTTTAGTTTGGTTGAAGCTCAGATTTCATCCTCGGTTAAGAAAGCGATCCCTGAGCTAAAGTCCATTCTAGAGGAGGCAATAGGGAGCTTGCCCAAAGCGCTGCCTGCAACAAAAACTAATGTAGGAGTTTATGTGGAATCTCAACTAAGTTTGCCCATTCAGATCGTAGCTCAGCCGAGTAAATGATTCAACCTGAAAAAATCATATTAGGAATAGATCCTGGAACTACCATAATGGGTTTTGGATTAATTAAAGTGGTTGGTCAGAAAATGGAGTTAATCCAGCTGAATGAGTTGCAACTCAAAAAGTATGACGATCATTACCTTAAACTTAAGCATATTTTTAATCGAACCATTGCCTTAATTGATGAATTTCATCCAGATGAAATTGCAATTGAAGCCCCTTTCTTCGGAAAGAATGTTCAGTCCATGTTGAAATTAGGCCGAGCTCAAGGAGTTGCTATGGCAGCTGGTCTTTCGCGTGAGGTTTCTATTACAGAGTACTCTCCCAAGAAAATAAAAATGGCCATCACGGGAAATGGAAATGCGAGTAAGGAACAAGTTGCTAAAATGTTACAGAATCTCCTGAAAATAAAGACCCTTCCCAAAAATCTTGATGCCACTGATGGACTTGCAGCCGCAGTATGTCACTTTTACAATCAGGGAAGACTTGAGACAACAAAAAAGTACAGTAGCTGGGCGTCGTTTGCAAGCCAAAATGAAAAGAAAATTCAATCCTGAACAATCCCATAAATTAATAGCATTAACTCATATCAATGGCAGGACTTTATATTCATTTTCCATTTTGCAAGCAAGCTTGTCATTACTGTAATTTTTATTTTTCAACCAACCCTAAAAATCAGAATGAAATTCTGAACTCGATTAAGGTTGAATTAAAACTTAGAAAAAAAGAGCTTACAGGTTCCATAGAAAGCATCTACTTTGGCGGAGGTTCCCCCTCTCTTATTAAACCAAAAGTAGTTGGGGAAATAATCAAATTTATTTCGAGTCACTATCAGCTAGCAGCTTCTGTTGAAATAACTCTAGAGGTCAACCCAGATGATGTTTCTAAGGAATATTTAGAAGGTTTAAGAACGGCTGGAATCAATCGCTTGAGCCTTGGAATTCAATCTTTTCATGAGAAGGAGTTAAAGATGATGAGCCGTGCACACAATTTGAATCAGGCGCTTCAGTCGATCACATGGATTTCTGAATTATTTGATAATTATTCTGTCGATTTGATTTACGGAATCCCATACAGTTCTTTGGCTTCCTGGGAACATAATATTCTAAAAGCCTTGTCTTTTAATCCGCCACATATTTCTAGCTATGCATTGACTGTTGAGCCTAAAACGGTACTCGCTGATCAAATAGAAAAGAATACTCTGGACTTACCCGATGAAGAGTTGGTTAAAGATCAATATGATTTGTTGTTAAAAAAATTAGAGGAAAAAGGGTATGAGAATTATGAGTTTTCAAACTTTGGAAAACCTGGATTTCATTCGGTAAATAATTCTAATTATTGGAATGGTAAACCCTACTTAGGCATTGGCCCCGCAGCACATTCCTTCGATGGAAATAAAAAAAGAAGCTGGAATGTTTCCAACAATAGCCTTTATTTAAAATCCATTAAGGAAGGTAAACTAAATAATGAAACCGAGTTATTGAGTCAGGTCGATCTTTACAATGAATATGTAATGACAGGCCTTAGGACAATTTGGGGAATCTCCAAAGAAAAAGTGACGGATGTCTTCGGGACTCATTTTTCAGATTACTTAGAAAAACAAGCGGAGAAATATCTGATAACCAATGAGTTGTATTGGGACGGAGATTTACTTAAGATTACTAAAAAAGCAAAATTTTTGTCTGACGGGATCGCTTCTGATCTCTTTATGCTAAAGGCCTAATTCTTTTTACTTAATGCTGCATAATGTTTATAGAATAAAGGAATCGTCTCGATTCCTTTCAGGAAATTATAGATGCCATAATGTTCGTTAGGCGAATGGATGGCGTCGCTATCTAATCCAAAACCCATGAGTATTGTTTTACAGCCCAAAACTTCTTCAAACATCGGTACTATAGGGATGCTTCCTCCGTCTCTTTTTGGATGAGGTGCGATTCCAAAAGCTTCTTTATAAGCTTTTTCAGCTGCGCGATACCCATCATTGTCTGTAGGGGTAACATAAGCTTGACCCCCATGATGCCTTTCGACGGCCACTTTCACTCCTTTAGGGGCAATGTTTTTAAAATGAATTTCAAATAGCTTGCTGATTTCCTCCCATTTTTGATTGGGCACCAGTCGCATTGAAATTTTAGCAAAAGCCTTGCTCGGAATTACTGTTTTTGCTCCCTCTCCAGTATAGCCTCCCCAAATCCCATTAACGTCCAATGTTGGTCGAATGGATTTTCTTTCGTGCGAAGTGTAGCCTTCTTCGCCATAGGTAGCTTCAATTCCAATAGACGCTTTGAATTCCTCCTCATTAGAATTAAAAGTATTCATTTCTTTTCTGTCAGACGGTGAAATATCTTCAACCATATCATAAAACCCTGGGATGACAATCCTGTTTTTTTCATCGTGAAGAGAAGCAATCATTTTGCTCAGTATGTTTATTGGATTGGCGACAGTGCCTCCATATAGACCTGAGTGCAAATCTCGATTAGGTCCTTGCACCATAACCTCCATATAGCTTAGACCTCTTAGTCCAGTGGTTATTGCTGGCTTTTTAATATTTCCAATCCCGGTATCAGAGATTAAGATGATATCTGATTTTAGTTTCTCTTTATTTTCTTTAATAAATTTCTCCAAATTATCACTCCCAACTTCTTCCTCACCTTCGATCATAAACTTGACGTTACAATCCAATTTATTATTTTCAAGTAAGAGTTCAATGGCCTTAATGTGCATAAACATCTGACCTTTGTCATCACACGCACCTCTTGCGAAAATTGCTCCCTCAGGATGTATCGCTGTTTTTTTAATAACGGGTTCAAAAGGGGGGCTGTCCCATAATTCAATCGGGTCTGGGGGTTGAACGTCATAATGTCCGTAAACCAAAACAGTTGGAAAATCGGCATTTAAAATTTTCTCAGCATAAACAATAGGATGACCGATTGTCGCGATGATTTCAATATTATCACAGCCCGCTTCTTCTAAGGCATCACCGACCCAAACGGCAGCTTTTCTAATATCAGCTGTGTAGCTGGGGTCTGCACTTATGGAAGGGATTTTCAACAATTCAATCAACTGTTTGAGGTACTTATCTTGGTTTTCTTGAATGTGTTTTTTCATGTGATTTTTTAGAGAGGCATAAAATTACAAAACATTATTGCTTTTTCTTTTGTCTTAAAATTTATTTATGAAAAACTTGATTATATTTGTGCTCAATTTTAAAGCGGGTGTGGTGAAATTGGTAGACACGCTAGACTTAGGATCTAGTGCTTCACGGCTTGGGGGTTCGAGTCCCTTCACCCGCACAAGCAAAAAACCGCTATAAATATGTAGCGGTTTTTTTATTTGTTATTGTGTCTAATTTTCCCCCTCCTTCGTATAATTTCTTTTGATGAAATAATAAATGAGATTTCCTGCAAGCTTTTGGCAGCACAACTACAAATTCAACCATCATTAATATTGAATTCTGCCTGCCTGAATTTCTTTGTTAAGCTCTGATTAAGATGATTTGAGCTTGTGCATGGATCGCATTGTTTTCGATGGCATACTCCATAATGTTTTTACCTTCATCACAAACAGGATCTTTAATCATTGCACCGTAACTGGCAAGTAATAATAGCATCTCGGCTTTGTCATTTATTGCAGCATGGATGATAAGCGGTTTCCCTGCAATAGACGCTCTAGGGCTTAATATTCTGTCCTTGAGGATTTTTTCGATAAAGACATAGTCTTCATTTTGAATTGCGTCAAGGGCTTTTTCCTCAATTAAGCTTAATCCTACATAAGCATTACTGATTGAATCTAATTTTTTTTCAACCGTTGATTCAGTCCGATCGAAGTTTGCATTTAGCATTGTGATTGAGATCACTAAGCCGATAAATAATAATTTTTTCATAACAATAACTTTTTTTTTAATGATATTCAAAGGTAAGCCTGTTTCTGCTCTAATTATTTAAGTATTTTATCCACATAGTGTATTAAATTACCATCTTTGCCATAAGATATTTTATTTAAGATAAAATTAGTCAATTTCTATTAATTAATTTATGTTTAATTCACATTAAGGCGACTTATTGGTCATTTTAATGTTAATCCCACCAATCGAGAGTTTTAATTGTTTATTACACACACTCATAAAGATTACAAACATCTGATTAACAATAATATGAACTGATTTAGTCTGATTGGTTCTATTTGAACCTTTTCAATCTTTTTGTGGTGCTGCTAGATGGAATTCTTTTAAGGGAGTTTCACTAATCCTCAATTGGGCTTTGATCGACCTTAATAAATTCAATAGGAAATCAATGTGAATTAAAATATTACACCAGAAAGATGGGTTTTGTTTTATGATTTCGAAAAAACGTTACTGATGCTTGTCAACAATCGAGTCTATGGTTGAGCACAATAAGCCCATTTAACACCTCCTTTATTCAGCCTTTCTGGTTGTGCTCTTGTCTTTACTTAAAGCATAAAGTCAAAACATCAAAGCAGTTAAAGACAATCTTTAAAAAGAAAGTTAATCAATTACCCGATTGATCTTGTAGTTGTCAAGCTTAATATCATCCAAGCCATCTCGATCGAAAGGATATTCCATTTGATCTTGAATGTTGTAAAGAGAAATCAAAATGAACTCACTTAACAATACTATAAAATAAGTTAATTCAGAAGGATTGTCGATTCCGATCTTGTTAATGATTGTTGGTGTGTAAATTACAGGGAAAAGATAGATAAAGATGAGACAATAAGCTTTTAAACTTATTGGCGTTCTGTGCGTGTGTATTGAAATCAGTTTTTCTTGAGCAACATGAAGGTCTCTCATGAACCTAAAGATCTTTTGCTTTACACCTCCAGAAATTTCTTCGTTGTGGGAAATGATGAAATCAAATAATGATTCTGTTTTCCTGTCAATTTCTTCTGCATTATTGTCATCTTTTGATAGATAATTTAAGAAAGTATCGCTTAAATCGATCAGAAGAACCTTGACATCATTTTTAGATTCATCGCTCAATTTTGGGCTGTTCATGAAAAAATATTCAATCGTTTTTAGAGAGCCTCGATACAAACTAAGGTGTTCTAAAGCTTTTTCACGTCTTTTAAAAGCCCCTCTAATTGCAAAAACTAGCGGAAAAATTATCGCAAGACTAATTAAAGTGAGATCAATATTATAGACGATATTGAATCTATACGCGCTGAAAGGGATGAGTAAGGAAAGTAAAATCGTAATTAAAGTCCTATGATTTATAATTGATAGATATCGTATCACAATTTTTGTTATTTTTATTTCAATAAATCTATTAACAATAATATGAATAAACAAATATATTTCCTCTTGAGTTTTTTTATTTTTTTTGGAGCAGTCGCTCAAAATGAAAACAAAACAACATTACTCTTTCAGGGTCAGGCGCCCTTAAACATTAAACTGAGTTATTCTAATAAAAAAATGAGGGTCAAAACCAATGATTCTACATTAATTAAGACGACTCTTTCTTACCAACAAGACAATGTTTGGAAGACTGTTGATGTCTCTTTGCGAGCGAGAGGCAATTTTAGAAGGTCAAAATGTTACTTTCCACCGATTAAAATGAAAATTAAAAAGTCGAATGGTAAAGGAACATTGTTTGAAGGGAATAAAAGCTTAAAACTTGTGTTGCCTTGTCTTTTAGAGAAAGAAAAAAATGACAATATCCTTCAGGAGTATTTAGCCTATAAGTTTTATGAAAACATATCTCCTTATCATTTTAAAACCAGAAGAGTTGATGTGACATTTGAAGAAATTAAAGGAAAAAAAATTGTTTCTCACCAACTTACAGGCTTTCTAATTGAAGATGACGATAATGTTGCGGATCGTTTTGAAGGAAGAGCCTTTGAGCGCTATACCCATCCATTGGCGATGGACGCAATTACTTCAATCAAGGTTTCAATGCATCAATACCTAATAGGGAACACGGATTATTCGGTTGCTTATCAACATAATGGAAAGCTTCTTTTTGTTGACAAAAAAATTCTTCCTTTGCCCTATGATTTTGACATGTCTGGCTTTGTAAACCCTAGCTATTCCGTTGTGAATAGTACCTTAGGCATTGATAGTGTTCGAGATAGAAAATACAGAGGTTTTAAAAGGGATGAAGATTTAGTTCAAGAAGTTAGACAACAATACCTCACAAAAAAGGATAGTTTTTTCAAACTGTTAGAGGATTTCGAATCCCAGTTTGACATAGAATCCCAATACAGTGACTCTAAAAAGTTTTTGACCAGCTTTTTTGAAGTCCTTGAAGATGATAATGCGTTTAAGAAGAAAATAATTAACGGTATGCGAACTAAGTAATTTTAATTTTGTTTTACGGACTCTAGCATTTTTTCAAAAATAGCGGTGTTTTCATAAATGCCGCTAAATTTATCCGCACAGGTTCCATAACTAAAAACGGGAACCATAGTTGCGCTATGACCTCCGGTATTAAAATCTGATCTAAAAGTGAATGGGTTTGTTTTTCCTAGCGTTATTGCCAAGCCTCCTGTTTCGTGATCTGCGGTAACAATCAATAGAGTGTTGGGATTTAAATTCACATAATTTACCGCCACAGAAATTGCACCGTCAAAATCTTTAAATTCAGAAGTAATATAGTCGATTTCATTTGCGTGCCCCCCCCAATCAATTTGAGAACCTTCAACCATAAGGAAGAAAGGTTTTTCTCTTTGGTCGAGTTTTTCTAAAGTTGCCGTCAAGGCTTCGTTGAGCTGTGGTTTTCTTCCATCATTTATTCTAGGCGGTTCGTCATAATAAGTAAAAAACCCTAATTTATTTGAAGTTGATTGACTGAATTTCTTTAAGCTACTCACCATTTCATAATCCTTCATTTCTGAAATCAAATTTCGGTCATCTTCTCTGTTTTGAAAATGTTTTTTTCCACCTCCTATAAAATAATCAACATCGTTTTCACTCAACTGAAGTGCGATGTCTTCATACTGTCTTCTAGAAGATACGTTTGCATAAAATGAAGCAGGAGTAGCGTGAACAATACTGGAAGTAGAAATCAAACCAGTCGTGTAACCTCTTGATTTACATATTTCTAATATTGAACTTAATTTATTGTTGTTTAAGTCCATACCCAAAACGCCATTCAGTGTTTTTTTACCACAGGCAATAGCGGTACCACCAGCTGCAGAATCTGTAACTAGATTTTTTGAGGAATGTGTTTTCGACAACCCGATATATTCAAACTCTTCGAGAGCAGTTTTGTTACCGTTACTATACATACCAGCTGTAATCTGACTTAAACCCATTCCGTCTCCTATCATTAATATAATATTGACAGGAGTTTCAGGTGTTTTTTGCCCTATGACATGAAAGATTGTAAATAAGGTCAGGAATAAAACATTCTTCATTATTAGTTTTTTATTTCTTTGTGAATCTAGATTTAATCTAACAAAGGCTTTATGAATTTGATGATTTTTGGGGTAGCGCCTTTATTTGAAACAACATAGTTTGAGTTTGCATCCCCTAATTTATCTCTTAATTTTTTATTATTTATAAAATCATTGGAAATAATATTAAAATCAGATTCTTTTTCGACACTAATGACCCCTTTGTTATCGACAAGATCAACAGCTTCTTGAAATCGTTTGTAGTTTTTTCCAATGATGATGGGGATTCCATAGACAGCCGGCTCTAGGGTGTTGTGGAGTCCGCTGTTCCCCATACCGCCTCCAACATAGGCAAAGGAAGCATAGCTGTAAATCTTGGTCAATTGTCCAATCGTATCAACAATTAAGATATTGTTTTCAACAGTAGATTTTAAATCATAGGTACTCCATTTTGTATGAGGAACTTTTATCTTTTTCTCCAGCGCTTTAATTGATTTTTCATTAACCTCATGAGGAGCAATTATGATTTTTATTTTTTTTGATGTAGTTAAAAAATCATTCATCAGAATATAGTCTTCTGGCCAAGTGCTTCCTGCCACAAAACACAATTCATTACCGACAAAGTGGGCTATTTTTTCCAACTGATTGTCTTGACTGAGTAAATCATAGACCCTGTCCAATCGAGTGTCTCCACTCACCGTGATGTTTTTGACGCCAATCGTTTCGAGTAAGTTTTTTGAGTACTCGTTTTGAACAAAAAAATGATGAATTCCCAGCAGCAGTTTTCTATATTCTTTTCCATACCATTTGAAAAATAGCTGATTGGGTCTAAAAATGCATGATACAGAAATTAGAGGAATTTTCCTCTTACTCATTTCCGTAAAATAATTTGGCCAAAACTCATATTTAATAAAAACTGCCAATTCAGGCATAATGACATTCAAAAACTTTTTGACATTGGCGGGGGTATCAATTGGGAGATAGGACACAAAATCTACATTCGTATAGTTTTTTTGTATTTCATATCCCGAGGCCGAAAAAAATGTAAGTAAAATTTTATGATTTCTAAATTCATTTCGACAAGCCTCAATCAGCGGGCGAGCTTGCTCGAACTCTCCCAAAGATGCTGCATGGAACCAAATTACTCGATCCTGAGATTCAAATCTAGCAGCGAGTTGCTCAAACACATGCTTTCGACCCTTGTTGAAAATGGAAATTTTATTTGAGAATATTCCCAATATTGAGACAACAGGGGAAGCAATGCTAAGGAAAATATTGTAAAGAATATGTATCATAATATTACTTCAAAAATAGTTTTTATATATCTATTAAGGAAAGCCGAATCCTTTTTTTAATTTTGGGCTTTAATTGATTATGAAAAAAATTCAAATGGTTGACCTTAAGGGTCAATATCAAAAAATAGAAGCCCGAGTTAAGGAATCAATTTTTGATACCCTTGATGCAACTTCCTTTATTAATGGTCCTCAAGTAAAAAGTTTTCAAAAAAACTTAGAAGATTATCTAGGCGTCAAACATGTCATCCCCTGTGCCAACGGAACAGATGCACTTCAGATTGCGTTGATGGGCTTGGGGCTTAAGCCAGGTGATGAAGTCATCACCGCTGATTTTACATTCGCTGCAACGGTTGAGGTGATTTCTCTTTTGGGCTTAACGCCCGTATTGGTTGATGTAGATTTAAAAACTTTTAATATAGATCTTGATGCTCTTAAAAATGCAATCACCCCTCGATCAAAAGCGATTATCCCCGTCCATTTATTCGGTCAAGCTGCTCCGATGGAGGAGATTCTTTCAATAGCCAAAGAAAATAAACTTTTTGTGGTTGAAGACAATGCGCAATCCATTGGCGCTAATTATACTTTTTCGGACGGAAGCAAAATGAAGACAGGAACAATAGGGGAGCTTGGAACTACTTCTTTTTTCCCTTCAAAAAACCTAGGTGCTTATGGAGATGGAGGCGCTATTTTTACAAATGATGACAAGCTTGCCCATACGCTGAGAGGAATGGTAAATCATGGAATGTACGAGCGATATCACCATGATGTGGTAGGGGTCAATTCAAGGCTAGATTCTATTCAGGCTGCAGTTTTAGATATTAAACTTGAATATTTAGATCATTATAACGAGTCAAGAAAAGCAGCGGCAGCAAAATATACGCAACGCTTAAACAACCATCCAGAAATAACAACTCCCTTTAGAGCTGGAGATTGCGATTCTCACGTTTATCACCAATATACACTCAGGGTTTCTGAAGCGTATCGCGATGATTTAGTAAAGCAACTTAATAAAAAGGAAATCCCTTGTGGTGTTTACTATCCGATTCCACTTCATCTTCAAAAGGCTTACACAAGCGACAGGTATAATGAAGCAGACTTTGAGGTTACGAACCAAATTGTTAAAGAGGTCATCTCTCTACCCATGCATACGGAATTGGGAGAGGATCAAATTGATCACATAAGCAATACGATTCTCGAGTTCTTGGACAAGAAATAGCAAGTTAGATTACAGCTGAAGCGGCGTTTGCTTCTTTGGAAATCTTTTTCACCAAACCTTGTAGCACTTTTCCTGGACCAACTTCAATAAAAGAGGTTGCACCTGCTTTTAGCATTTCGTTGATGCTTTGTGTCCATTTTACAGGAGCAATAAGCTGATTAATTAAGTTTTTTTGTATTTCCAAAGGATCGTTAACAGCTTTAGCAACAACGTTTTGATAGACTGGGCATCGTGGTGTTTTGAATGAAGTAGCGTCAATTGCATTTGCAAGCTCAATCCTTGCTGGCTCCATCAAAGGAGAATGAAAGGCACCTCCCACGGGAAGAATCAATGCCCTTCTTGCACCAGCCTTTTTAAGGCTTTCACACGCCATTTCAATCGCCGGCACAGCACCAGAAATGACCAGTTGACCTGGGCAGTTGTAGTTTGCCGCAACAACAATACCTTCGGTGTCAGCACAAATTTTTTCGACCAAATCGTCTTCCATTCCAAGGACAGCAGCCATGGTTCCCGGTTCGTGATCACATGCTTTTTGCATGGCTTCAGCTCTTTTGGAAACCAACTTTAATCCAGACTCGAAGTCAATCGCTCCTGCAGCAGTCAAAGCCGAGAATTCTCCTAGTGAATGCCCAGCGACAGCATCAGGTTTGAAACTGTCTCCCATTACTTTGGAAAGTACCACCGAATGAACATAAATTGCGGGTTGGGTTACACTTGTTTGTTGAAGGTCTTCTTTTGCGCCTTCAAAAATAATTTTTGAAAGATCAAAGCCCAAAATTTCGTTGGCTTGATTAAATAGTTTTTTTGCAATCTCATATTGATCGAAAAGGTCTTTACCCATTCCAGGGAATTGAGAACCTTGTCCAGGAAAAATATATGCTTCCATCTTAAATTGATTTTATTTTTTAATATAAGTTAAATAGGAAAAACGCGAAGGCTCACCGTTAGAGTTCTCAATGCTTTCTTCCGATACGATGCTCCATTTATTAAGGTCAATGAATGGAAAAAATGTATCTGCCTCATAATCTTTATGCACACGAGTCAGCTCGATTTTGTGCGCGATCTCCATTGCTTGCTCATAAATTTGTCCTCCTCCAATTATGAAAGGTTGGCTATCGTTTTCAGCCAATGCCATAGCCTCCTCAAGGTTATGACAAACGCTAGCACCTTCGGCGGTATAACTTTTATTTCTTGAAATAACAATATTATGCCGATTGGGAAGCGCCTTGGGAAGCGATTCAAAAGTTTTTCTACCCATGATAATTGCATGACCAGAAGTAAGTCGTTTAAAACGCTTAAGATCTTCGGGTATATGCCAAATCAATCGGTTGTCTTTGCCTAAAGCGTTGTTTTCTGATGCAGCAGCAATGATGGTAACTTCTTTGGTGTTTTCTATGTAACTCAATTTCTTGTCATTTTCAGCTTCAAAAAGCAATTTCTCATTTGCTTTATCAATGGCATTTTTAGAACTCATAAATCATGAATTAGTGTTTTTTTAAAACACGATAGATTTAATTTAATTTTAAGTTAAAATAAATCTAAATAGATTAATTTTGAAGCTACAAATGTACAATTTCTAATTAATTTATGGAGATTCGAAACGATTTCCCGTTATTAAACTCCTCTACTTATTTAAACACGGCATATGTCGGTTTAATGTCAAAATCTCTCTATGATTTCAGAGTGAATTTTGAATTGGAATACCTTCTTGAAGGAGATGAGTACAAGCTAAATGCATACAAACGTTTAGACATAACACATGCTTCGATCGCTGATTTTATTAGCTCCCAAAAGGACCAAACTTATTTTGTTCCAAATTTTTCCACTGGAATTAGACTTGTTTTGGATCGGTTAAAGCCAGGGACAAACCTTTTGTTTATTGACGAGGACTATCATTCTCTATTGTCTGCTATTGAGGAACGTGATTTTAATCTATTTTCTGTCAAAATGCAAGAAAATATTGAGTCTGCGATTGCTAATGCCCTAGAAAACAATTCAATAGATGTTTTGGCTTTAAGCATTGTGCAATATACCAATGGTTTGATTATTGATTTAGATTTTATATCGGAATTAAAAAATAAATATCCCGAATTACTAATCATTGGAGACGCTACACAATATATAGGAACCAATGTTTTTAACTTTTCAGCATCGTCGTTTGATGCAATTGTTTGTAGTGGGTACAAATGGTTGCTCGCTGGTTTTGGAAGTGGTTTTATCGCTGTTTCTGATGACTTCCTAAGGCTTACGAATAGCACAAACTCGGAAATGCAAACGAAGATTTTTGCTGGACATTTTAATATTCTTGCAGCTGCTTCATTGGTTTTTGCATTAGACTATTTAAAATCAAAGGGATTTGAAAAATTGATAGAAAAAAATCACATTCTTTTGTCTAAATTAAGAAAGGGACTTAGTGATTTAGGCCTCAAACCCGCTTATTCAAGTCGGAAAAAACAAAGTAGTATTGTTAGTATTCCCTATAAGGAATCAATTAGTAAAATATTAGAAGAATCAAAGATTAGATTCTCCCATCGAGGAAACTATATTCGTTTTTCAGTTCACTTTTATAATACAGAAACGGACATTGAAAAACTCCTTAGTGTATTTGATGAAAAAGTGTTTGTTTAGTAAAGTTAAACAGCAACTTTCCCCTTGATTAATGGGTGAGGATCATAACCGATTAAATCAAAATCTTCATAATCAAAATCTAAAATATCTCTTATTTCAGGATTAAGAACCATTTTGGGAAGTGGTTTAGTGTCTCTGGCAAGTTGCTCTTCAATCTGTTCCTTGTGGTTCGAATAAATGTGTGCATCCCCGAAAGTGTGAACGAAATCTCCGGGCTCTAAACCGCAAACCTGAGCCATCATTAAGGTCAATAATGCATAAGAGGCAATATTAAAAGGAACTCCCAAAAACACATCGGCACTTCTTTGATAAAGCTGACAGGATAGTTTTCCCTCTGCAACATAAAATTGAAAAAATGCATGACAGGGGGGTAAAGCAACTTTATTGTTAGCAACGTTTTCTGAGAAAGAAACTTTAGTGTCAGGTAAGACTCCAGGATTCCATGCTGTCACAAGCATTCTTCGACTGTCAGGGTTGTTCTTTAATGAAGTGATTACTTCTTTAATCTGATCAATTCCTTCATCATTCCAGTTGCGCCATTGGTGACCGTAGACAGGACCAAGGTTTCCTTTTTCATCGGCCCATTCGTTCCAAATTCTGACGCCATTTTCCGTAAGGTAACTGATGTTTGTATCCCCTTTTAAAAACCATAAAAGTTCAAATATCACAGACTTGACATGGATTTTTTTGGTTGTAACCAAGGGAAAGCCCTCTGACAGATCAAATCGCATCTGATAGCCAAAAACACTTTTAGTTCCTGTGCCAGTTCGATCAGTTTTTTCAACACCATGTTGCTGAATGTGTTTTACAAGATCTAGATATTGTTGCATTTACGTTAATTTAATAATTCCAAAAATAGAGAACCTATGCGATGATTTATTTCCAAACAAAAATAGTTTTCAAAAAAAGATTAACACTATTTATTAGATTCTCGTTTGGAAATTTCATCCCTTATTTTGACTGCTTTTTCATAGTCTTCAAGGTTCACCAATTTGTTGAGAAGTGTTTTTAGTTTAGACAACGACAATTTTTTAAGATCGTCGGGAAGTTCTTTTTGTTTGCTTTGTTCCGCAACAAAGCTCTGAATCCAATTGTCTTCACTTTTATCCCCATCATCTTTAGAAATCTCTTCCGAAGTAAAGCCTGCTTGTTTTAAAATTGAATCATATACAAAAATCGGGGCATTAAATCGTAGTGCCATTGCTATTGCATCTGATGTCCGGGCATCTATAATTTCTTCAATTTTATCTCTTTCGCATATTAAACTCGAATAAAAAACACCATCCACAAGTTTGTGAATAATAACTTGTTTTACATAGATGTTAAATCTTTCTGCGAAATTTTTGAAAAGATCGTGTGTGAGTGGTCTTTTTGGTTTTAATTCTTTTTCCAATGCTATGGCGATCGATTGCGCTTCGAAACCTCCAATGATTATTGGTAAACGACGGTCTCCCTCTGCTTCCTTAAGAATCAAGGCGTAGGCACCAGTTTGGGTTTCGCTATAGGAAATGCCCTTAATAGTTAGTTGGATTAATTTCATAATGTCACAGTTCGAGAATCGTACATTTCAGCTAAATTAGTGTTAAAGAAGCTATTTTTTGGTTAACAAAATTAAAAAGTTTGATAATGATAAAACTTATCAGTTAACATTTAATTAAATTTGCGCTTCAATACATATAATTTTAGATGAAAACAATTCAATTTAGAGAAGCCATTTGCCAGGCGATGAGCGAAGAAATGAGACGAGATGAAACCATCTACCTGATGGGCGAAGAAGTTGCTGAGTACAACGGTGCTTATAAAGCTTCAAAGGGAATGCTCGATGAATTTGGTGAAAAAAGGGTGATTGACACCCCCATTTCAGAGCTTGGTTTTTCAGGGATAGGCGTTGGCTCAACCATGACTGGTAATCGACCTATAATTGAGTTCATGACTTTTAATTTTGCTTTGGTTGGTATTGACCAGATTATTAACAATGCTGCGAAAATCAGGCAAATGTCTGGAGGTCAATTTCCTTGTCCAATTGTTTTTAGAGGCCCCACTGGGTCTGCAGGTCAACTTGCAGCAACGCATTCGCAAGCTTTTGAGAGCTGGTATGCCAATTGTCCAGGACTTAAAGTAATCGTTCCTTCAAACCCCTATGATGCAAAAGGATTGCTAAAATCAGCGATCAGAGATAATGATCCTGTAATTTTTATGGAATCGGAACAAATGTATGGAGATAAGGGTGAAGTGCCCGAGGGCGAGTACACCCTGCCCATTGGTGTTGCTGAAATTAAAAGGAAAGGAAAAGATGTTACAATCGTTTCTTTTGGTAAAATAATTAAGGAGGCATATACTGCTGCCGAATCTCTTTCCAAAGATGGAATTGACTGCGAAATTATTGACTTGAGAACCATTCGTCCAATGGATTATCAGGCAATTTTTGATTCTGTTAAAAAAACCAATCGCTTGGTGATTTTAGAAGAAGCATGGCCTTTTGGAAATGTTGCAACCGAAATAACGTATCAGGTTCAAAGTGAAATCTTTGATTTCTTGGATGCACCGATCGAAAAAATTAATACTGCAGATACGCCCGCCCCTTATTCCCCTGTTCTCTTAGCCGAATGGCTCCCCAACAGTGATGATGTAATTAAAGCGGTTAAAAAAGTAATGTACAAGAACTAAATAACCTCATTTAAAATCAATATTCGCCATTTATAAATTTAATTTTAATCTAGCGTTTTTCTTTCTAGTTTCTAATTTTTGCCTTTCACAGACAGTGATTAAGGGATTTGTGAGAGACGATCTTAAAACTCCAATACCTAACGCACATGTCTACTTTACGGATGTTGCAGATGGTGTGGTTACAGATTTCGAAGGTTACTTTGAATTACTCACCGAGGAAAATCATGAGTCATTTGAGGTAAGCTATGTTGGGATGAAGACTCAAGTGATTTCACTCAAATCTAGGATCAAAAATTCTTATAAAATCACGATGGTTGAAGCGGGGCAACTTGATGAGGTTGTTCTTTTGCTTAAGCCTAAAAAGAGACTTAAAAAGAAAGAAAACCCTGCTTATAAAATTCTTGAAAAAATCTGGAAGAATAAACGTAAGAATGGCTTGAAGCTGGTGAGTGATTACAGTTATAACCGAGTTCGGAACATGGAAATAGGTTTGACAAACATTGATTCTACTTCATTGTCAAAATGGATTAAAGATGATTTCGAATCTCTGTCTAAAATAATTGTTCAAAATAAAACCAAATCAGGTTTCTATATTCCTGTTTTTGCAGGCCAAACGGTAAGAAATTTTTTAGGGGACAATCAAAAAGATCTTCAAGTAGAAAAGATCATTGCAAAGCGAAGCGTTGGAATCGAACAAAATGGCTTTGTTTTTGATCGAATTCAGAATGTTTTTTTAGATATAGATGTTTATTCAGATGATATTCCTTTGGTGAATCGAACTTTTGTAAGTCCAATTTCTAAACATGGTTACAGTGTTTATCATTATGTTTTAAATGATAGTTTAGAGACTACAAATGGAAAAGAGTATTTAATTCATTTTTTTCCAATTGAAGATGGAGACCTTGCCTTCGAAGGAAAATTTAGTGTTACAGCAAAGGATTGTGCATTGACCCATATTGAAATGCGTACCAATCCTAAGATAAATTTAAATCTTGTTCAGAATTTGTTTCTTGAGAAATCTTTTATCATTCAGGATTCGATCTACCTTCCGTTAAAGGATGAGTATGAAGCGGATTTTACGATATTAACCAAAAGTGACGAAGAAAAAGGACTCTATGTAAAACAGGTAGACTTTTTTGATAAATATGAGCTGAACAAGGGAATTGCTCTAGAACGGTTTGAGAACCAAGAACCACAATACCGAGTGGATCAATTTGAACAAGACGAAACCTATTGGAACAAAGAGATTCCTGTTCAGGCAGATGATCAAAAGTTGTTTAGGATGGTGAATCAGTTAAAAAATGTTGATCAGATTAAAAAGATATCTAGGAACATAACAATTTTAACATCAGGCTTTCTCCCTATTTATAAAAGTATTCAGTTAGGGGATCTTTGGAGAACAGCGGGTAGTAATGAAATTCAGGGTACCAAAATCAAAGTTGGTTTTAGGACATTTACCTCTCAAAATGATAAATTTAGATTTCAATCCTACCTGACACATGGCCTTAAAAACAAAAGCTGGAATTATGGGTTATCAGCTAATTTTTTAATTGGCAATCGACCTCGTGTCATCTTTGGTGTTTCTTATTCCGATGATCTGCAGCAATTCGGCGGGAAACTGATGAGTGAAGATCCACTTGTTTTTGATCCTTTTGCTGATGCACTTTTTAAACGGGGAAATAATTACTTCAGAACCGATATACAAGATTTCAAAGTGCTGACTGATTATGCCATCACGAAAAACTTGCACCTAAGTGCATTGTGGTTTTTAAGAGACATCGCCTCGGCTGACCCTGATCGTTTCTCGATTGGCTATCGGGTAGGGTCGGACACCAAAAACGAATATGTTGATTCAGGTTTTGAGTTTAGAATGATATTCACACCAAAGCGAAAGGTTTTTGGATATGGCGTTTTTCAACGATTTGGAAACAATCTCTATCCCTCAACAATTATAAAACTAAAGAAAGGAGTTGCCGGTTTTATTGGAAGTAATTTGAATTACACGCAAATTCAACTTTCGCAAAACTACCCGATAAAATTGAGTAAATTCGGTATTTTAGATGCGACCATCGAAGCAGGGAAATCTTTCGATAAAGTTCCACTACCTTCTCTTTTTTCAGTTCCCGCCAATCAGACTTTCTCCTTAGAAAAAAACACTTTTTCTCTCCTTAGCTATTACGATTTTGTCACAGATACTTATTTTAATACTCACCTTGAGCATCATTTTAATGGTTTTGTAATGAACCGATTGCCCTATATAAAGGAATTAAAACTCAGGCTTTTAATGACTTTTCGTATGGCTTATGGGTCTTTGTCAAATGCAAATAAAGTGCTTTTGGATACCCAACTGGAGATTCAATCACCAGATCAAAAACCCTATTATGAATACGGTTTTGGTTTTGAGAATTTAGGCCTGGGGCAAGTGCGATTTTTTAGACTAGATTTTATATGGAGAAGCCAATACCAAGCCTTGAATGGTCCTCAATCCCCTGAGATGGGCGTGAGAGTTGCGTTTAGACCTACGTTTTGATATTTATAAACACCTTGATTATTAGTGTGCGCACACGAAAACAAAGATATTAAAAACCCTAGTTTTTATACCCCTTTATTATTCAATTTGGTTATTTTTACGCCCGCAATTGAAAAGAAATTAAGAAATGGAAAAAAACATTATTTACCTACCAATAATATTATCACTTATAGGTTTAGTATACATGTTTATCAAAGCCCAATGGGTTAGAAAACAAGATGCAGGAAATGAGAAAATGCAAAGTATCTCTTTAAGTATTAAAGAGGGAGCACTTGCATTTTTAAGAGCAGAATACAGATTGTTATTGATTTTCGTAATCGTTGCTTCTGGTGCGCTCTATGCGATATCTTACTTTGTAGACACTACAAGTATACTGATTATCCCAGCATTTATCTTTGGTGCTTTCTTCTCTGGATTGGCAGGAAACATAGGAATGAGAATTGCAACCGAAGCCAATTCACGAACCACACAGGCGGCTCGAACAAGTTTGCCTAAAGCGCTAAAAGTTTCCTTCGGTGGAGGAACTGTTATGGGTTTAGGTGTTGCTGGTCTTGCTGTGTTAGGTCTTTCCTTATTCTTTTTATTCTTCATTTCTTACTTTATTTCGGAAAGTGGAAATTTTTATAATGAAATGACAGTTGTGCTAGAAGCACTTGCCGGATTCTCATTAGGAGCAGAATCAATTGCTTTGTTTGCACGTGTAGGTGGAGGTATTTACACAAAAGCTGCTGACGTAGGAGCTGATTTAGTTGGAAAAGTTGAAGCAGGTATTCCCGAAGACGATCCTCGAAATCCAGCAACAATTGCTGATAATGTAGGAGACAATGTGGGAGACGTTGCCGGTATGGGTGCCGACCTTTTTGGAAGTTACGTTGCCACAGTTTTGGCTTCAATGGTTTTAGGAAATTATATCATAAAAGATATGTCTGACGCTACTGGAACTCAGTTTTCAGATGCGTTTAACGGAATGGGACCGATTTTACTCCCCATAGTCATTGCAGGGGTTGGAATTATTTCCTCTATAATTGGAACTTTTTTAATTCGAATTAAAAGCAATGATGCCAAAGAAAAAGAAGTTCAGAGAGCATTAAATACTGGAAACATTGTTTCAATTTTAATCACAGGTGTTGTGGGTTGGTTTTTAATCGACTGGATGTTACCAGAAATCATTATCGGAATGCGATTCTTTGGTGAGGGAACCCGAGACATCAGTAGTAACAATGTCTTTTATGCAACACTTGTTGGATTGGGTGTAGGTTATCTAATCTCATTATTTACAGAATATTACACGGCCTTAGGTAAAAAGCCCGTTATGGATATTGTTAGAAATTCATCAACTGGTGCTGCAACTAATATAATTGCTGGCTTGTCCACAGGAATGATGTCGACATTTAGTTCAGTAATCCTTTTTGCGTTAGCAATCTGGGGATCCTATGCTTTTGCTGGATTTTATGGGGTAGCAATCGCTGCTTCTTCAATGATGGCAACCACGGCAATGCAATTGGCGATAGATGCTTTTGGACCTATTGCTGACAACGCAGGTGGAGTTGCTGAGATGAGTGATTTACCCGATGAGGTTCGTGAACGAACAGATATATTAGATTCAGTAGGAAACACAACTGCAGCAGTTGGTAAAGGATTTGCCATTGCATCAGCAGCACTTACTGCACTTGCACTTTTTGCTGCATATGTAACTTTTACAGGCATCGATGGCATCAATATCTTTAAAGCAGACGTTTTGGCCGCCTTGTTTATTGGTGGGATGATACCAGTCGTTTTTTCTGCCCTTGCTATGAAAGCGGTAGGGAGAGCTGCAATGGAAATGGTAGAAGAAGTTAGAAGACAATTTAGAGAAATCCCCGGAATATTAGAGGGAACAGGAACACCAGATTACGGAAAATGTGTTGACATATCGACCAAAGCTGCATTAAAAGAAATGTTACTCCCTGGATTGCTAACCATTGTTTCTCCTTTAGTTATCGCCTATTTCATGGGAGCTGAAGCGCTGGGAAGTTATATGGCTGGTGTAACAGTTTCTGGAGTATTATGGGCAATATTTCAAAACAATGCCGGTGGCGCTTGGGACAATGCTAAAAAATCTTTTGAAGCAGGTGTGGAGATTAATGGTGAAATGACTTACAAAGGTTCAGAAGCTCACAAAGCTGCTGTAACTGGAGATACAGTTGGAGATCCTTTTAAAGACACTTCAGGCCCTTCTATGAACATTCTTATTAAGCTGACTTGTTTGATTGGATTGGTGATCGCTCCTTTATTGGCAGACGAAAATGCAGAAAGTCATTCAGCAGTTGAACAGGAGATTAAAAAAGAAATTAAAGTAGAGCAGATTGTGGAGGATATTGAAAACGACCCAACAGTCATTACAATTTCATAGTCAACTACTTCATAAATATTTTAAAGGGCTTAATAAATAATTCAATTATTTATTAAGCCCTTTTATTTCGGCATCTATTTTTTCAATGACTTTGCTAAAATCGGCTTTGTTTTCAACAAAATCTAATTCATCAACATCAATAATTAGCAAATTACCTTTATCATAGGTTGATATCCATGCTTCATAACGCTCATTCAAGCGGCTGAGATAATCGATGCTGATAGAGTTTTCATATTCTCGACCCCGTTTGTGTATTTTACTTACAAGATTAGGAATGCTACTTCGGAGATAGATTAATAAATCTGGCCCTTCAATCAACGACTCCATTAATTCAAAAAGCGACTTGTAATTCGTAAAATCACGATGGTTCATCAAGCCCATTGCATGAAGATTGGGGGCGAAAATATGTGCATCTTCATAAATCGTTCGATCTTGAACGAATTTTATGTCTTTCCCTTTGGCGGCCAGTAGTTGACGGAATCTACTGTTTAGAAAATAGACTTGAAGATTAAATGACCAGCGCTCCATGTGGGTATAAAAGTCATCTAAATAGGGGTTGTCTATTACATCTTCATAATTGGCTTCCCATCCGTAATGTTCTGATAATAATTCAGTTAAACTAGTTTTTCCAGCTCCAATGTTACCCGCAATCGCAAAATGCATAATTAATAGTTTGTTAGGAGAAAGATAAACACTTTTTTTAAATAGAACTCAAAAATTAATTTATGGTTTTGTTAAAATCAAACGAAGAATTCATTTTTATTAAAAATAAATTTGTTTAAAAAAAGATGAAATATTTTTGAAATATTAAAATATATAATACATTTGTGAAATATTAACGAGGAAGGATTTGACTGATTGCAACCTCATAAAAAAATGCTAAACGCAGTGTTGCTTTAAAACGACATCTTGTCAAATCCCCTACTAAAGCAATAATTAAATGTCATATTTTTTTACCTCCGAATCAGTTAGTGAAGGACACCCTGACAAAGTAGCTGATCAAATTAGCGATGCGCTTTTAGATAATTTTATTGCTTTCGACGCTGAAAGTAAAGTTGCCTGTGAAACTATGGTAACAACAGGACAAGCCATTCTGGCTGGAGAAGTCAAAAGCGGAACCTACTTAGACGTGCAGCAAATAGCAAGGGACACAATCAACAAGATTGGTTACACCAAAGATGAGTATCAATTTAGTGGAAACTCTTGTGGAGTGATCTCTTTAATTCATGAACAATCACAAGATATTAATCAAGGGGTTGACAGAGAAGAAAAAGAAAATCAAGGAGCTGGTGATCAAGGAATCATGTTTGGCTATGCTACTGATGAAACAGAAAACTACATTCCATTAACGCTCGACTTGTCTCATAAAATTTTAATTGAGCTGGCGGCCGTCAGAAGAGAAAATAAAGAAATCAAGTACTTAAGACCAGATGCAAAATCTCAGGTCACGATTGAGTACGATGAGGATCATACTGCCTTAAGAATCGACACCATTGTTGTTTCGACTCAGCATGATGCTTTTTTGGAGGATGACGAGAAAATGCTCGAAAAAATCAAGAGCGACATCATCAACATCGCAATCAAAAGGGTTATTGATAAAGAACCTGCACACATTCAAAAGCTATTTAACGATGACATAAGTTACCATATCAACCCAACTGGGAAGTTTGTAATCGGTGGGCCGCATGGGGACACAGGATTGACAGGCAGAAAAATAATTGTTGACACTTATGGTGGAAAAGGAGCACACGGTGGTGGAGCTTTTAGCGGTAAAGACCCAAGTAAAGTAGATCGAAGTGCAGCCTACGCTGCACGTCATATTGCAAAGAATATGGTTGCAGCTGGCGTTGCAAAAGAAATCCTGGTACAAGTCAGTTACGCTATTGGAGTCGTAGCGCCAACCTCAATAAATGTTAAAACATATGGTACTGCAAAAGTATCATTGAGTGACACTCAAATTGCGGAGAAAGTAAACGAAATCTTCGACATGCGACCTTATGCAATTGAGCAACGTCTAAAACTACGGAACCCAATATACTTGGAAACTGCAGCCTATGGCCACATGGGTCGACAGCCAAAAGAGGTCACTAAAATATTTGAATCCCCTTACAGCGGAAGGGTTGAAAAAACCGTTGAATTATTTACATGGGAAAAACTAAATTATTTATCTGAAATTAAAAACACTTTTCAATTATGAGTTTAAAACTAGCAACCAATGCAGTTCATGCAGGGCATGACGTAACAAAAACACAAGGAACAAGAGCGGTTCCAATTTATCAATCAACTTCATATGTATTTAATGATTCTGATCACGCGGCCAATCTTTTTTCTTTGGCTGAACCTGGATTTATTTATACAAGATTAAATAATCCAACAAATGATGTTCTTGAGCAGCGATTAGCCACTGTTGAAGGAGGAGTTGCTGCAGTAGCCACGGCTTCTGGAACTTCTGCTATCGCGACTGCGCTTTTAGTGCTTCTTAAGGCTGGAGATCATATTGTAGCCTCTAGTAGTCTTTATGGCGGAACCTACAATTTACTTAGCGTTACGCTTCCTCGTTTGGGAATTACAACAACTTTTGTAGATCCAGATGATGTTGATAATTTTTCAAAGGCAGTGCAACCTAATACCCGTGCTTTCTTTGTGGAGTCATTAGGAAATCCAAAATTAGATGTACTTGATTTGGCAGGAATTAGTGAACACGCTAAGGCTGCAAAAGTGCCTTTTATTGTAGATAACACAATCGCTACACCAGCACTTTTAAACCCGATTGCTCATGGAGCAAATATTGTTATTCATTCTTTAACAAAGTACATCACAGGTAACGGTACAACATTGGGAGGGGTCATTATTGATGCAGGTACCTTTGATTATTCAAACGGAAACTTCCCAGAATTTACTGAGCCCTCTGCCGGTTACCACGGCTTGGTTTATCACGATGCCCTTGGAGCAATTGCTTTTATTGCAAAAGTAAGAATCGAGGGACTCCGTGATTTTGGAGCAGCTGCAAGTCCAATGAATAGTTTTCAAGTAATTCAAGGATTGGAAACACTTCCGATTCGTATGCAAAAACATTCTGAAAGCGCACATGAATTGGCAGAATGGCTAGAAGGTCGTGATGAAGTTAGCTGGGTGAATTATCCGGGATTAAAATCTTCTAAATACAACACCCTAGCTGAAAAATATTTGCCAAATGGAAAGAGTGGTATTGTTACTTTCGGACTTCACAAAGGTTTTGAAGGCGCTAAGAAAGTTGCTGATAATACCAAGATATTCTCTTTATTGGCCAACATTGGAGACACAAAGTCATTAATCATTCATCCTTCAAGTACTACCCACCAACAATTAGATGAAACAGCTCAAAAAAATGCTGGAGTTTCTGCTGATTTGGTGAGACTATCAGTTGGCATCGAGGACATTGAAGATTTGAAAAATGATTTAGATCAAGCATTCAAAACGTTATAAATCTAAGTGATTAAAACAATTTCCATATCAAAATTTAAAACAGACTCAGGGGTGAGTTATGACACGATCGATCTGCATTATCAGCATTTTGGACAGGATTATAATGATGCCCCCGTAGTTTTAATAAACCACTCTTTGACCGGCGACGCCAATGTTGCCGGTCCATCGGGTTGGTGGAATGAAATTGTTGGGCCAAATTTAACCATCGATACAAATCAGTTTGCAATCATTGCTTTCAATATTCCTGGTAACGGAATCAAGGGTTCTGTCTTAAAAAATCATTTGGATTTTCACACCGGAGATATAGCCGAAATCTTTTATTCTGGTTTAAAAAAATTAGGAATAACTCATCTTTTCGCACTTCTAGGCGGATCGATAGGAGGGGGTATCGCATGGGAAATGTCTGCCCGATATCCTGAATTGACAGACAATCTTATTCCAGTTGCAGCCGATTGGAAAGCCTCTGATTGGATTATTGCCAATACTTTTCTGCAAAAAAGACTACTCGAAAACTCAAAAGACCCGGTTCAAGACGCAAGGATTCATGCGATGCTTACTTACAGAACTCCGGCTTCTTTTTCAGAGCGGTTTAAAAGAACAAAAAATTCTGAAAAAAACCTATACAACGTTGAAAGCTGGTTGGTTCATCATGGAGAAAAACTTTTTAATCGTTTTCCTCTTGAAGCCTACAAGGCAATGAATCATCTGTTGTCCTCGGTCGATATTTCTAGGAATGGAAAAGACCCCAAGGAAATAATTAATAAAATTAAAGCTGACATTCACTTGATTGCGATTGACAGCGATATCTTTTTCACCCCTGATGAGGATCAAAAAACCTTTGAATTGGTTAAAGAGAATAAAGAAAATATTTTTTACCATGAAATAAAATCTATTCATGGACACGACGCTTTTCTTATAGAGAATGAGATTGTATCTAAGATTTTAAGTTTAGTATTTAAACCCAAATTAAAACCATAAAAAATAATGAAAGTAGCCTTAGAAAGAATAAACCAGGATTATCTTTTTAAAGTAACAAACTCAAACGGACACAGCGTTCTTTTAGACAATAAGTCAAAAAAAGAGGGGGAAGTAGCGGGCATCAGTCCAATGGAACTTCTTTTGATGGGACTTGCTGGTTGTAGTAGTATTGATGTTGTTGCGATTTTAAACAAACAAAAACTAAATCCGATTTCTTTAAAAATGGAAGTGGAGGGGGAGCGTAACGAGACTGAAATCCCGTCACTATTTAACAAGATTAATGTTAAGGTGATTGTTGAGGGTGAAATTTCTCCTGAAAAAATAAGGCGTGCAGTCCAGCTTTCTTTTGACAAATATTGTTCTGTATCCAAAACTTTAGAACATACTGCAGAAATTAATTATTTAATTTTTCTAAATGGGAAAAAAATATGAAAAAGCATTTTGAGACAGAAGCGATTCGAACACAGATAGAACGCACACAATATACCGAGCATTCCAGCCCGTTGTTTTTGACGTCAAGTTTTGTTTTTGACGATGCAGAACAAATGCAAGCCTCTTTTGCAGGGGAAAACGACAAAAACATATACAGTCGATTTAGCAACCCTAATAATAAGGAATTGGTCGACAAAATTTGCGTCATGGAAGAAGCCGAGGCAGGTGTTGCATTTGCATCAGGAATGGCCGCAGTATACACCAGTTTTGCCGCACTGCTTAAAAGTGGTGATCACATTGTTTCTGCAAGGTCTATTTTTGGATCTACACACAGTTTGTTTACAAATGTCTTTCCAAAATGGAACATTGAAACTTCTTATTTTAGTGTTGATAAGCCTGAGGGAATTGAAGATATAATTCAGTCGAATACCAAAGTAATATATGCCGAAACGCCAACCAATCCTGGAGTTGATATTTTAGACCTCGCTTTTTTGGGTGCAGTGGCAAAGAAGCACAATCTAATCCTCATCATTGACAATTGTTTTGCAACGCCTTATTTACAACAGCCCATAAAATATGGAGCAGATTTGGTCATTCATTCTGCTACAAAGCTGATTGATGGTCAAGGACGAGTCCTCGGAGGATTAATTGTCGGAAAGGAAGATTTGATCGCCGAAATTCATGCTTTTTATAAAAACACGGGTTCTGCATTGTCTCCTTTTAATGCATGGATACTTTCCAAAAGTCTTGAAACCCTTGCAGTTCGTGTAGATCGTCACTGTGAAAATGCTCTTACATTGGCATTACACCTTGAAAAGCACCCCAAAATTAGTGCTGTCAAGTATCCATTTTTAAGGTCGCATCCGCAATATTCGATTGCAAAAAAGCAAATGCGCCATGGGGGCAATATTGTTACTTTTCAACTCGATGGAGGACTTGAAGCGGGTCAGGCTTTTTTAAATAAAATAGAAATGTGTTCCCTTACGGCCAATCTTGGTGATTCGAGAACCATTGTTTCTCATCCTGCTACGACCACCCACAGTAAACTTTCGCCTGAAGATCGCCTGGAGGTTGGAATCACCGATGGATTAGTTCGACTTTCAATTGGTTTGGAAAATATTAAAGACATTATAGCAGATATTGATCAAGCCCTAGATAAAATATAAACATGATTGAAGATATTTTAAAAGAACGGATACTTGTTTTGGACGGCGCCATGGGAACCATGATACAGCAGCTAAACTTTTCGGAGTCCGATTATAGAGGCGATCAGTTTAAGGATCATCCCTGTCCCTTGGGGGGCAATAATGATTTACTTTCGATAACACAAGCTGACGCAATAAAAAAGATACATGAAGCTTATTTCACTGCAGGTGCAGATATTGTCGAAACCAATACTTTTTCTTCAACTTCAATAGCCATGGCAGATTACCAACTGGAACATCTGGTCTATGAGCTCAATTATCAATCCGCTAAAATCGCAAAAGAAGCAGCTGATAAATTCACAACTTTAAATCCTCGTAAACCAAGATTTGTTGCAGGTTCAATTGGACCGACCAACAGGACTGCTAGTATGTCTCCTGACGTAAATGACCCTGGATATCGCGCCGTAACTTTTGATGATTTATTTGAGGCTTATACCGAACAAATAAAAGGATTGGTTGAAGGAGGTGCTGATCTATTATTGGTAGAAACTATTTTTGACACCTTAAATGCAAAAGCAGCTTTGTTTGCCATCAATCATTTTTTTGAAACAAACAAAATCAAACTTCCAATCATGGTGAGTGGAACTATTACGGACAATAGTGGTCGAACCCTTTCTGGGCAAACCGTCGAGGCATTTTCAGTTTCAGTTTCTCACCTTCCTTTGTTAAGCATTGGTTTTAATTGTGCTTTGGGAGCAGATCAATTGCTGCCCCACATGAAAACATTGTCTGGAATTACACCTTTTTTTACTTCGGCTCATCCCAATGCAGGTTTGCCGAATGCCTTTGGTGAATATGAAGAAACACCAGAAGAAATGGCTTTGTTAATCCGTGATTATTTAGAACAAAACCTGGTAAATATAGTTGGAGGTTGTTGCGGAACAACGCCCGATCACATTCGCTTGATCGCAAAAGAAGTTGAAAAGTTTAGCCCCAGAACCATACACGAAAATCAAAATGCATAAAACTAATAGATTTTTAAAACTCTCTGGTCAAGAACCATTGGTGATTACTCCCGAGAGTAATTTCATCAATATTGGCGAACGAACCAATGTGACTGGTTCTCGGAAGTTTTTAAAATTAATCGAAGCCAATGATTACGAAAAGGCCGTAGAAGTTGCCCTAGATCAAGTGCTTGGGGGTGCTCAAATCCTCGATGTGAACATGGATGAGGGAATGATTGATGGAGCGAAGGCAATGACTAAATTTCTGAATTTAATTGCAGCGGAACCAGATATTGCAAGAATCCCTGTGATGATAGACAGCTCTAAATGGGAAATTATTGAAGCCGGACTAAAGGTCGTTCAAGGAAAAAGTGTTGTTAATTCTATAAGTTTAAAAGAAGGAGAAGATAATTTTATTACTCAAGCAAATACCATAAGAAGCTATGGAGCTGCCGTGATTGTCATGGCTTTTGATGAGGACGGTCAAGCAGATAATTTTGAAAGAAGAATTCAGATATGCGAACGATCCTATAGGATATTGGTGGATCGGGTTAATTTTCCCCCCGAAGACATCATTTTTGATCCCAATATTTTTCCAGTAGCCACCGGAATGGACGAGCATAAGAACAATGCTTTGGATTTCTTTCGAGCGACGCAATGGATAAGAGAAAACCTTCCCTTTGCAAGTGTAAGTGGGGGGGTGAGCAATGTTTCGTTTTCATTTAGAGGGAATAATGCAGTGCGAGAGGCAATGCACTCTGCTTTTCTATACCATGCGATTCAACACGGAATGAATATGGGGATTGTTAACCCTACCATGCTAGAAGTTTATGATCAAATACCCAAAGAGCTTTTAGAAAAAGTCGAAGACGTTCTTTTAAATCGCAATGATGAAGCTACGGAACGTTTGCTTGACTATGCAGAAGGTTTAAAAGACACAAAAAGAACAGCCAAAGCAACCGATGATATTTGGCGAAAAGAAGAATTACAGATGAGGATTACCCATTCTTTGGTGCGAGGAATTGACAAATTCATCGAAACTGATATTGAAGAAGCCCGACTAGCGGCAAGCCGTCCACTCGAAGTGATTGAAAACAATCTGATGATCGGGATGAACGTGGTGGGAGATTTATTTGGTTCTGGAAAAATGTTTTTACCTCAAGTAGTGAAGTCTGCACGGGTGATGAAAAAAGCTGTTGCTTATTTACAGCCTTTTATAGAAGCCGAAAAATCGGGAAAAAAAGAATTTGCAGGAAAAGTTTTAATGGCAACCGTTAAAGGCGATGTCCATGATATAGGTAAAAACATTGTTAGTGTAGTTTTGGCTTGCAATAATTTCGAAATTATTGATTTGGGTGTAATGGTTCCTCCAGAAAAAATCATTCAAAAAGCCATTGAAGAAAATGTGGATGTCATTGGTCTTTCAGGATTGATAACTCCTTCGCTGGATGAAATGGTTTATTTGGCCAAGGAAATGAATCGGGTAGAACTTAAAATCCCACTATTGATTGGTGGAGCAACTACCTCAAAAGCGCATACGGCTGTGAAAATCGCACCCATGACGCCAACACCTACCATTCATGTAAATGATGCTTCAAGAGCTGTAGGAGTCGTCAGCAAACTATTGAGTAAAGAGAAAAGTCTTGATTATACGAATGAGATCGCGAAAGATTATGATTTGTTTAGAGAAAAATTTCTTCTGCGAACTTCTTCCAAAGAATATATAGACATTGCAACAGCACGTAATAAAAAGTATAAAATTGATTGGAGTAATTACCAACCAGTGAAACCTAAAGAAATTGGTTTTAAAACCCTCGAAGGAATTGACTTAAGGGAACTGGTTCCTTACATCGACTGGAGTCCGTTCTTCAGATCATGGGATTTGCATGGTAAATATCCAGACATACTCTCGGATAACGTGGTGGGAAAACAAGCAATAGAATTGTTTGCGGATGCCCAAGAAATGTTGGAACAAATTGTCAATGAAAAATGGCTGATTGCCAAAGCGAGGTTTGGACTTTTTCCAGCCAATAGCGTTGGTGATGATATTGCAATTTATGATCACAAAAATCCTTCCAAAGAAACCTTTAGGTTCTTAACCCTTAGGCAACAATTGAAAAAAAGACAAGGACAACCGAGCTTTGCTTTATCTGATTTTATTGCTCCTGTAGAATCTAATATAAAAGATTATATGGGTTCCTTTTGTGTTTCAACTGGTTTTGGAACCAAAGAGAGAGCAGAAAAATTTGAAAAAGAAAATGATGATTACAATTCCATCATGATTAAGGCTTTGGCAGACCGTCTGGCAGAAGCATTTGCTGAATATTTACACTTTAAAATAAGAACAGATTTTTGGGGATACGCTGCAGATGAATCTTTATCCAAAGAACAGTTGATAAAGGAAACCTACAAAGGGATCCGTCCGGCTCCGGGTTATCCTGCTTGTCCTGATCATTTGGAGAAACAAACCCTTTGGGATTTGATGCAAGTAAAAGAAAGCATTGGTGTGGAGCTTACGGAGAGTTATGCCATGTGGCCAGCAGCATCCGTTTCTGGATATTATTTTGCACATCCTGAAGCAAAATATTTTGGTCTCGGAAAAATCAAAGAAGACCAGTTATTAGATTACAGTAAACGAAGAAATATTCCTCTAGAACAAGCACGTAAGTGGCTCAACCCTAACTTACAATAGAATTATGAAAGTAACAGAACACATCGCAAAAGCCAAAGGCAAAACGCAATTCACTTTTGAGATTTTACCACCTTTGAAAGGACAAAATATTAATGCCTTATTTAGTTCAATAGATTCATTAATGGAGTTTAACCCTCCTTTTATTGACGTGACCTATCATCGAGAAGAACATGTTTATAAGGACAGGGGAAATGGATTACTTGAATTAAAAGTGATTAGAAAACGCCCCGGAACGGTTGGTATTTGCGCTGCAATTCAAGGGAAGTATAATGTTGATGCGGTGCCTCATATTCTGTGTGGCGGATTTTCTAAAGAGGATACAGAGAATTTTTTAATTGACTTGGATTTTTTAGAAATTAACAATGTGGTGGCTTTGCGGGGCGATGCCATAAAAACTGAAAATTATTTCACTCCAGATTCCGAAGGACATTCCTATGCGAACGAATTGGTTCAGCAGATTTCTGATTTGAATCAAGGAACCTACTTGGATGAGGAGCTGCTTAATTCGCACAAAACCGATTTTTGTATTGGCGTTTCTGGCTACCCAGAAAAACACATGGAAGCTCCCAGTCTTGAAAGTGATCTTCATTTTTTGAAGAAAAAAATTAAAGCCGGTGCGGATTATATTGTAACTCAAATGTTTTTTGACAATCAAAAGTTTTTTGAGTTCGTGGCAAAGGCACGAGAAGAAGGTATTACGGCTCCGATTATCCCAGGATTAAAACCCCTTTCGACTCTCAAACAACTCAATATGATTCCTCATCGTTTTCATGTTGACCTACCCGAAGCCCTGATTAAAGAGGTGATTAAGTGTAAGGACAATAAAGCGGTACGTCAGGTAGGGGTGGAGTGGTGCACTCTCCAGAGTAAAGAATTAATGGCGGCTGGGGTTCCTTTCTTACATTATTACTCCATGGGTAAATCGGATAATATTAAGAAGATTACAGAGGCGGTTTTTTAAACCGTCAATTTCTTAAATAATTGCTCCAAACTTTCATTTTTTAATTGAAGATTTAAAATTTTCAAGCCATTGTCATGGGCAAAATCAAAGACGGCAGGGCGCATGTCTTGGGTGCCTTTAATTTGTAATTCATAATCAAAATCATGAATATTGATCACTTTTTGGACATTGGGAATTTTTTCTAAAGCAACCACTTCAATCCGATAATCAAAACTCACTTCAATAACTTGGTCTTGTTTATTTCTCAATTGGTCTAGGGGTTGATCCAATACGATTTTCCCTTTGTTGATAATAATCACCCGATCGCACATGGCATCCACTTCTTGAAGGATATGCGTGGAGAGAAACACAGTTTTTTCCTTCCCCAGATTTTTGATCAAATTTCTAATTTCAATCACCTGATTGGGGTCCAGACCTGTTGTAGGTTCATCGAGAATCAGATAGGCTGGATCATGAAGCAATGCGGCTGCGATACCTACCCTTTGTTTGTAGCCTTTAGACAAGTCCCCAATTTTTTTATGTGCATGTTCTTGCAGACCTGTTTTTTCTATAACCGCTTCAACAGGTGGGATCTTTAGTTGATAGAGCCTACCCACAAAATTGAGATATTCCTTGACATACATTTCCAAATACAACGGATTGTTTTCCGGAAGGTATCCAATTATCTGTTGAATTTTCTTAGTATTGGTGCGAATGTCCATGCCGTCAAAAGAGACAGTTCCTTCCCATTGACTAAGATAGCCCGTCAATATTTTCATTAGCGTAGTTTTTCCGGCTCCGTTAGGTCCCAAAAGTCCAACCACTCCATTTTGCTCAAAGCGCAAAGAGATGCCTTTTAAGGCTGCCGCTGCAGCATAGTTTTTTGTTAAGTTGTCAATGACGATTCCCACTTTTTTCTTGTTTCTTTGAAGGTTCAATTTAGAGAATTCGATTTAATTTTAATTAACACTCTTGGTTTAATCTTTTAAATTCTCTTTCAATCGGTGGGATTTGTTCAAAAGGAGCTTATTTTTTATTTAAAAGGAAACATTTGAAATTAAAAACACACACTTAAGAATTTATTTTATTTAACATGAAAAACATGTTTTAAATTAACTTTTTACAAAATTAAAATGTAAAAAATTTACTACCTTTGAAATCAGATTAACTTGTTAAAAAATCAATCGAAATTAGTGGTTTTTACTGTTGTTTTTTTTTGGAATTTTAAACCATAAAAATGTATAAAAATCATCATTTAGATCACAGACAATGAAATGCTCAGGTTAATTCAAGTCACCTTCAACTTAATATAATTTACAAAGTCTTCAGAAATCAAAAATAATCCAAAATCTAATTTTAGTTTAAGCAAACGATTGGTTTTACTTAATCGTTATTATCAAATAACAAAGTTTTATTCATTTTTAAAGAATACTGCTTTTAAAGGCGGTGCTGCAGTAATTATTTTTGTTTTATTGTTAGTAGTATTGGAGCTTTTCGTTTTGGATTTTAATTCTCTGCTTAATCATCTGGTAGCCACTTATTCCGCTACATTTATTTTTTCTTTTTTCTTAGCTTCAGAAACTATTTTAGGTATAATTCCACCGGAAGTTTTTATTGCATGGTCATCAAAATCAGCTAGTCCTTGGTTGTTTTTGTTCATATTGGCAACGATTTCCTACGCTGGCGGAATCATTTCTTACTTTATTGGCAATCGGTTGTTTTTAATCCCCAACATAAAAAATCATATTGAAAATAAAATAGAAAAGCACATTGTGAATTTACGAAAATGGGGAGGCTTTTTTGTGTTGTTGGGTGCAATCAGTCCCATTCCTCACTCAATCGTAAGCCTCGCCTCGGGCTTGATTAAATACGATTTTAAGCATTATCTAATGTGGTCGCTTTTCCGATATGCTCGTTTTTTATTTTATGCTTTGGTGATTTTTAAAGTATTCGTCTAGGTCTAAACAGGTCGATATTTCCCCTAGGTTTTTTTAAAAAATTTTAACCCAAAACTCCTGAAAATCACTAAATTTATTTAAAAAGGATGTGTGCTTCATCTTTTAGCACCATTTTTGTAGGAGTATAATAAACGCCCAAATCACATTCAATTGAAAAAGCTAATTAAAATATTTGGTATTTCGTTGTTGGTCATTCTTTTACTTTTGATCGCAACCCCCTTTCTGTTTCAAGACAAGATTAAAGAATCCGTTAAAACATTTTTAAATGATTCGGTGGATGCACAGGTTAATTTTGAGACGGTCAACTTAAGTCTGTTAAGCAGTTTCCCAAATGCGAATGTGTCTGTTCACAGTTTAAAAATCATCAATCACAAGCCTTTTGAAGGGGACACCTTGGCAATGATTAAATTGATTTCATTTGATATGTCCATCAAGGAATTATTTAAATCAACTGAGGAAGAACCTATCGTGGTGAGTTCTATTGCGATTGACGAAGCACGGATTAATGTTACATCAGATAAACTGGGGAATTCTAATTATAATATCTCTAAGAAAACAGAAGATTCAACTCCAAAAAAGGACACCATTAATGCTAGTTTTAAATTCAAAATTGATAAGTATTCTCTTAGTAATAGCGCAATTTCCTATCGTGATGAAATTTCAAAGACCGTTGTTAATGTTTCTGAACTAAATCATTCGGGGAAAGGGACATTTTCGTCAGAGGTTTCCGAACTAAACACCACAACAGCAGCCTTGGTTAGTCTCTCCATAGATAGTGCCAAATATTTGAATAATAATTCTGTAAAGTTAGAGGCGATATTGGATTTAGATTTAAACGAAAACAAATACACTTTTAAAGACAACAAAGCATTTATCAATCAATTGGCCTTAGAATTTAACGGCTTTTTTAAGCTTTTAGATGCAGGACAGGAAATTGATATCAGTTTTAAAAACCAGAGCACCACTTTCCGAGATTTTCTTGCTGTGCTGCCTGAAGCCTACACACAAAACCTTGAAGATGTCAAAACTACAGGATCTTTTACTGTTCAAGGCTGGGCGAAAGGTTTGATGACCGAAACTTCAATACCAGCTATGGAGGTAAGTATTGTTTCAAATAATGCCTCTTTTAAATATCCTGAACTCCCCAAAGGGGTGGAGGCCATCTCGATAAACGCAAGTGTAAGAAATGACTCTGGGAATGTGGATGACACCTATATAAATATCAAAAATTTAAACTTTAAGATTGATCAGGATGTATTTAAATCTTCAGCATCGATCAAAAACCTTTCTAAAAACATGATGGTGGATGCCACGATTGATGGGACTCTAAATTTGGCAAATATTACCAAAGCCTATCCCATTGAATTGGACAATGAACTCAGCGGAATTTTCAAAGGAAAATTGAATACGATTTTTGACAGGAATGCCCTAGAAACGAATGCCTACGAACGTATAAAAAACAAGGGAAGGCTTACCATAACTGATTTCGTTTTTTCCTCAGAGGATTTAGTAAATCCATTCAATATTTCTAAAGTAGCGGTTGAATTTAAACCTGGAATTGTAACACTTCAATCCTTTGCTGCCACCACTGGGAAAAGTGACATTGCAGCATCAGGAACCATTAATAATTTATTGGGTTTTCTGTTGCGTGATAAAACACTTCAAGGAAATTTCAAAGTCAATTCAAATGTTTTTTCGGTAAGTGATTTTATGGTGGAACGTGCTGTCGAATCAACAGAAAACACGCCAACGGAATCCCTAAAAATCCCTGCCTTTTTGGACTGTACCCTTACAGCCGATGCTAAAACGGTTTTCTATGATAATTTAACGCTTCAAGACGTTAAAGGAACGGTGGTCATTAAAGATGAAAAAGCGATTTTAAAAAACATGTCTTCAAGAATTTTTGAGGGTGATTTAACCCTAAACGGAACCGTTGACACACAGCCAGTCACTCCCACTTTTGATATGGAATTGGGCATTGATCGTTTTAATATTTCACAATCATTCAACGATTTGGAATTACTTCAAAGTTTAGCCCCCATTGCAAATGCTTTGCAAGGAAAACTGAACAGTAACTTTAAGATTTCTGGGAATTTAACCAATGAATTAACACCGGATTTAAACTCCTTAACAGGAGCTGTGTTTGGGGAGTTGTTGGCCACAAAAGTGACGCCCAAAAATGCAGTAGTTTTCGATAAATTAAAAGGGGCTTTGACCTTTGTAGATTTTGATAAATTAAATTTAAACGATCTTAAAACGAAACTCAATTTTGAAAATGGGAAGGTTAATGTGAGCCCTTTCAATTTAGCGTATGAGGATATTGCCATTACAGTTCAAGGGTCGCACAGCTTTGACAAAACCATGAGTTATCAGGCTGTTTTTGATGTACCTGCAAAATATTTTGGTGATGAGGTGAATGATTTGATTGCTAAAATCAATACGGATGAGGCGAATAAATTTACAATACCTGTTACGGCATCCATTGGAGGGAGTTTTTTAAGTCCCACGGTTTCAACCGATTTAAGCAGCGGTGTTGCCCATCTAACCAAACAACTCATTGAGATTCAAAAGCAGAAATTTATTAATCAAGGGAAAGATCAAATCAAAGATGTGTTGGGCGGTTTGTTTGGCGGGAACAAGTCAAAAGAAGACTCTACGTCAACGGAAGCCAAAAACCCTGTTAAAGATATTCTTGGAGGATTTCTTGGTGGAAAGAAAAAATAGAATTCTCCAAATAGATTCTGAGTATGTTGATGATACTTAGTTTTTAATCAACCAAAATATCCCACTCAATAGCAAGAGGAAAGGGAATAGAAAAACAACCTCACTTATGAAGCTCCAAAAAATGAATTGTAACCACTGTACAATTCCCATTTCAGTAGGATTACTTTTTCGAGTTATGCGTTCCAACTCATCAAACTCCATTTTCATAAAGTCAGCTTTGGAAATCTTAAGGTCGATAATGCCAATAGCATTCAAGCCTTTTTTAAACCCATCAAAAACTGCTTTTGGGTAAATCCATAGACTGTATCCCATTGCCCAAATGCTGAAAACACAAATTGGGAAATGTTTCCAAAATCCAGTCGCGATTTCCCAACCCGCAATAAACCCTTCCCCCTTCCAAGAGGTGTCGCAGTTGTTTAATAGATGTTGAATGTCGTGAATGTGAATCACCTTTTTTCTGAATTCTGGATTTGGAAGTTTTAGTTTAATCCCCAACACATTCATTTCAAAAGAGCTTTTGTTAACTCCGCCATTTTCAGGAATTCCGTTTTTAAGATAAAAATCTACTAGTAATTTCTCTAATGTCATTTCTTAAATTTTTAGGACCTACAATTTTTTTGTTTTCCGAGCGAAACAGGCAGCGATCTATTTAAAATTGTCTCAAAGTAAATTTTAGGAGTCCAATTTTTTATGGCTTTAAATGAATTTAGGTAACTCATGGTAGAAGTAAGATTTAGGATTCTGTCTCTCTAATGTATAAAAATTTTGCTTAAAAATTTGTTTTTGCGAAAAGCTGTGTTACTTTTGTGCCAACAAACAAATAATGAACAAGAATTTCTTTTACTACAATAACTTTTATTACTTCTATCCAGAAGCAGGAAGGACTTTGTAGTATTTGAAATAAATAGATATAACAAAGAGTCCTGATTTATTCGGGACTTTTTTTTTGAAATGAAAAGAACAAAAGTAGCCATACAGGGAATAAAAGGATCCTTTCACGATCAGGTGACACAGGAGTACTATACTGCTGCTCCTGAATTGCTGGAGTGCAGCACTTTTGATGTCTTGGCAAAGGCCCTGGCGCAGGGGAGCTGTGATCAGGGGGTGATGGCAATAGAGAATTCCATTGCAGGTTCGATCATTCCCAATTATGCTTTGATAGATCAATATGGTCTATTCATTGTTGGGGAACACTATTTAGGTATTGAACACAATCTAATGGTCTTGCCCGGACAAAAGATTGAAGACATTAATGAAGTACATTCTCATCCGATGGCATTGTTACAATGCCAGTTGTTTTTTGAGGCTTTCCCTCACATCAAGTTGGTTGAAAGCAATGATACTGCTGAGGTAGCGATGGAGATTCAAAAAAACAATACACATGGCATTGGAGCAATAGCGAGTAAAAGTGCTTCAGAGATTTATGGACTTACAATTCTGAATGCTTCCATTCAAACGATAAAAAACAACGTCACACGTTTTGTGATCGTCGAAAAATCAGATCCAAAAACATCCGAAGCCATTTCAAAAGGAGCTTGGAAATTTATTTTGGACCACAAGCGCGGAAGTTTGGCAACCGCCCTAAATGTTGTGAGTGATTGTAGCCTAAATCTTACAAAAATTCAATCTTTACCTGTCATCGAAACTCCTGGTAAGTACGCTTTTTTTGTGGACGTTACTTTCGATGAAATAGAAAACTATTTAAAAGCAAAATCTCTTTTAGAAATAATGGCAACCTCATTCAAGGTTTTGGGGGAGTATAAAAATGGTAAGTCATGACAGCGAGACGGCTAGAAAGTGTTCAGGAATACTATTTCTCAAAAAAATTGAGAGAAGTGGCAGGTCTTATTCTTGAGGGAAAAGACATTATCAATATGGGAATTGGCAGCCCAGATTTGGCGCCATTACCTTCTGTGGTAAAAGCGCTAAAAGCTAGTTTGTCTCATCCCAAAGCGCATCAGTATCAAAGTTATCAAGGGCTTCCAGAACTTAGGCAAGGAATTGCCGACTTTTACCAAAGGCATTATCAAGTTGCGGTTGATTCCACCAGTGAGGTACTTCCCTTGATGGGGTCTAAAGAAGGAATTCTTCACCTTTCCATGGCATTTCTCAATCCGGGAGACAAGGTGCTTATTCCCAATCCTGGATATCCCACCTACGAGTCGGTCACCCGACTGGTAGAAGCAGTTCCAGTCTTTTATGATTTAAAACCTGAAAACAACTGGGAACCCGACTTGGCGGAACTTGACAAAATGGACTTGGAAGGCGTTAAGTTGTTGTGGGTCAATTATCCCCACATGCCGACGGGTGCAAATGCCAAGCAAGCGGTTTTTGAAGAATTAATCAACTGGGCGAGAAAAAATAATATTTTATTGGTCAATGACAATCCCTACAGTTTTGTTTTGACCGATAAACCTCAGAGTGTTTTAACCACTCCGGGTGCTATGGATGTCGCAATGGAACTCAATTCCCTAAGCAAGTCCTTCAATATGGCAGGCTGGCGGGTAGGAATGCTTTTGGGGAATGAAGCAAATATCAAAGCGGTTCTTAAAGTTAAAAGCAATATGGATTCTGGGATGTTTTACGGCATACAACAGGGCGCAATTGCAGCACTTCAAGCGCCAGATTCTTGGTTTGAAGAACTGAATAAAGTCTATGACAAAAGACGTCAATTGATATATGAATTGGCCACATTGTTAGGATCGGAGTTTGACACCAACAGCAGTGGTTTGTTTGTTTGGGCAAAACTGAAGGACTCCACACTAGACGCAGAAGCGTTTATTGATAAAATATTATATGAATATGAATTGTTCATCACTCCGGGTACCATCTTTGGAAGTCAAGGGGAGGGATACATTAGGTTTTCACTTTGTGTTGAGGAATCACAAATTCGCAAAGCAATCGAAAGAATAACAACAAGATGAAAGTAGGGATTTTAGGCATTGGATTGATAGGAGGGTCGCTGGCATTGTCAGCGCGGAAGCACATTCCTGATGTTGAGCTTTATGGTTTGGATCAAAACGAGGACCACCTCGACCACTCTTTAGCAATTAAGCTGATTGATTTTAAGCTTAATAATGCTGACCTAAAACTAATGGACCTACTGCTGATTGCGATCCCTGTTGATGCGGCCAGCAAGCAGATTGTCAGCCTATTGGATGAGGTTCATGACAATGGTCTTGTTATTGATTTTGGCTCCACCAAGGCTGCTATTTGTGACCGTGTGGCATTGCACTCAAAAAGAGGGCAATTCCTGGCTACCCATCCCATTGCGGGAACAGAATTTTCGGGGCCGGATGCTGCCATGGAAGATTTGTTTTTAAACAAAACTCAGATTCTGTGTGAAACCCACAATACCCGACCGGATTTATTAGAATGGGCCGAAAACTGGTTTCGCAAAATGGGAATGCAAATCAGACCCATGGATCCAGTGGAACATGACCAGCACATTGCTTATGTTTCTCACCTTTCGCACATCAGTTCCTTTATGTTAGGAAAAACAGTGGTGGAAAAGGAAAAAAACGAAAAAACCATTTTTGAAATGGCAGGTAGTGGATTTGAATCAACAGTCCGTTTGGCGAAAAGTTCTCCCGATATGTGGATTCCGATTTTTAACCAAAACAAAGACAATATTTTAGAAACACTTTCTGAATACATTAATAATTTAAATCAATTTAAAAATCTTTTAGAAGCAAACGATTATGATAAACTCTATCAACAAATAGAGGCGATCAATGGTATTCGCGAAATTCTGGAAGGCATCAATAAAACAAGCAAACATTAAAATTAAATCCATGGAAAATAAAAAAGAAATGCGCCAATGGCTAACCAATTTTGGTTTAGATCATCCTTTAGTAATCGGAGGGCCTTGTAGCGCTGAAACCGAAGAGCAAGTATTGAAAATTGCTCACGAATTGAAAGATACCGATGTCACGGTTTACCGTGCTGGAATCTGGAAACCAAGAACCCGCCCGGGCATGTTTGAAGGCGTGGGAGCGATTGGACTCGGTTGGTTGAAAAAAGTTAAAGAAGAAACGGGTTTGTTGACGGCTACTGAAGTTGCAAATAAAGACCACGTTAAGTTAGCTTTAGAATATGATGTTGACATACTTTGGATTGGTGCACGTTCTACGGTAAGTCCTTTTATCATGCAAGAAATTGCAGATGCTTTGGAAGGAACGGACAAAATTGTTTTGGTAAAAAATCCTGTAAACCCTGACTTGGCTTTATGGCTTGGCGGCGTTGAACGTTTGTATACGGCCAACATCAAGAATTTAGGTTTGATCCATCGTGGATTTTCTACCTATGAAAAAACAAAATACCGTAACATTCCAGAATGGCAAATTGCGATTGAGGTTAAAAGTAAATTTCCGGATCTTCCCATGATTTGTGATCCTTCTCACATTGGTGGAAAAAGAGATCTGATTTTTGATATTTCTCAAGCGGCTTTGGATTTGAACTTTGACGGTTTGATGATAGAAACTCATACGGATCCAGATAATGCATGGAGTGATGCGGCACAGCAAGTGACTCCAACACGTTTGGTTGAAATCATGAATGATCTAAAAGTACGTAAGGTTACTACCGATGAGGAGGCCTATCAGCAAGCCCTGAATAACTTAAGAGCTCAGATCGATGTGATTGATCAAACGCTATTGGATACTTTAGGGAAACGCATGAAAACGGCTGTTGAGATTGGTACGATTAAAAAAGACAACAATGTTGCTGTTTTGCAAAACAAGCGTTGGAATGAAATCTTGGGTAAAATGATTTTAGAAGGACAAGAACGCAATTTATCTGAAGAATTTATCTTGCGTGTGTTTAAAGCAGTTCACCAAGAATCTATAAACCAACAAGAAAAAATTATTAATTCATAAAGAATTGACAAGCCAGTAACTTCTATAAACAAAGTTCAATTATGGATTTAATACAATTGATGCGCAAAGCAAGAACATTGTTAGAACCCCATTGGATTTTGGCTATAGGAGTTTGTTTGGCTAATGCTGTGATGGTTGCTGCCCCTGCTGAATTAGATAGCTATGGAGAAATTGTAAGTCTTTTACTGGCGGGTCCGCTGCAATTGGGTTTGTGTTTTTTCTTTTTGAATTTGGTAAAGGGAAAAGAAACCCGTTTCGAGCTTTTGTTTGAAGGATTTAAGCCCCTATTGACTGTGCTTTTGGCGTATGCGATCATTACCGCGCTAACAGTGATTGGTTTGATTTTATTGATTGTTCCGGGGATTGTGGTGGCATTGGGCTTTTCCATGACCTATTATGTCATCGCAGAAGATCCTGAAATTTCTTTTCAAACTGCCTTAGAACAAAGTTGGAAGCTCACCGATGGCTATAAGATGGAATTGTTGGAGCTTAATTTGCGATTTATCCCTTGGTATCTTCTGGGTTTACTTTGTTTTATAGTGGGTGTTTTTGCAGTGGTCCCATGGCACAACACAACTCTTACGCTGTATTATCAATATTTGAAGGAAAACGCTGAGTGATTTTGAGAGGGAAAACGGTTTGGATATGAGTAGTAGGTGAGGAACGAACCTATTACTTCATATCTTTTGTTGTATGGCGTTTTCATATCCAAGTTAATAATCTATGCATCATATTTAAGTAATCACCTAAAGGTAGTTGGTCTATTAGTACGTCTCTCAACTCTATGAGTTTTTTCCTGCGAGAGTCCTTTCTTATTTCTTCGAGAGTTTCAGTTAATCCTTTTGAAAGTTGTTCTTTACTCTTTTGATTTTCATCAACAATTATGATTCTATAATTTGCAATGTCAATTCTTAATTCATTAATATTAGAAGCAATTAGAATTACTGGCTTGTTTATACCGTGAGCAAATCCCAGTTCATACATTACATTTGGATTATTTCCTGTAACGTCACAAATTATTATATCCGAACTTGAAATTAAATCCTTGATTTTCTCAGAAATAGATTGACCTGCTGAGATAAATTCATCTGCTCTTATGGTTTCAAGTCCTTGTTCAGAAAATACATCTTTGATAATATTGTAATTGGCATTCAAATTTTCAGAATATGGCATTATTACAAATGCCTTTTTCAGTTTTGAGACTTCTGTTGGCTTTTCTGGATTATTTAGGTCTTTTATTAATGCATCGTACTTCTCTACAGTAGAAGATTTAGTAATTGATATTTCTGACTTTATTTTTTCAAGTTCTTGTTTACTAATCTGGTTTTCGTTCAAAGATTTTAAGCTACCAGTAATATCTTTTAATTGCTCGTCTAAATTCTTTAATTCGATATCTTTTTGCTTCTCCAATTTTTGTTTAAGTTGTTGATTTAACTCATAAAGTCGATTTAAATCAGTTTCCTGGTGCTTGACAGTCCTTTCAAATATATTTGTTGTTTTATCAACAGTATCAACCCTATCTTTTAGGTAATCAGCCTGTTTTTCTGCAAGTTGGTTAGTCTGTTTAAATATTTTCGTGTAAAGAAATAGTAAGTATCCAAAAGCAAGAGTCATAAGAACAAGCCATACTGGCATTATTTCTTTAAGTATGTCAAAAATATCTTTCATCATTTCTTACTTCTTTTGTTCTCAATGCCATACAACTATTGTGTATGTGCACCTTTAGGTGCGTTTATTTCCGTTATATCCAGTTCGGAGTGGCACAATACACATCTATTTGGCATGTATTGTGCCACTCTTAACTTTTCAAATGTTGTTACTGATAAATTTTATTTTTCATGGCAGTAGTAGGATTTGGATTAGCTAAAGATATAAAAAAAACCGCTAAAAAGCGGTTTTGGTTTTTTTTGGAAAACTAAGAGAGATAGGATTTAATTCCTAATTCCGATTCCTGTTGCGGTTGTTGTTTCTATTTTTATTGCTAGGGCGATTTCGATTGTTGGATCTGCCTTGCGGTTTTTTTGCCAGTGAACCATCCACCACATCCGCACCCTCCATAAAAGGATGTTCTCCCAATCGAGGAACTTGTTGCTTGATGAGCTTTTCAATGTCCTTTAAATAAGGACGCTCGTCTCCCATACAGAAAGAAAGCGCAATACCGCTGGCGTCGGCCCTACCAGTTCGTCCGATACGGTGGACGTAGGTTTCTGACACATTGGGCAAATCATAATTGATCACCAAAGCCAAATCATCAACATCAATTCCTCGCGCGGCAATGTCAGTGGCCACCAATACTTTTAGTGAGCCGTCCTTAAAGGCACTCAATGCCTTTTGGCGCATGGCTTGGGATTTGTTCCCGTGTATTGCCGCCGATTTTATTTGAGCTTTGTCTAGGGTTTTCACAATGCGATTGGCACCGTGTTTGGTACGAGAAAAAACAAGAACGGAGTCATTTTTTCGTTGCTCCAGAAGGTGAATCAACAATTTGGGTTTGTTGCTTTTACTCACAAAATAAACGCCTTGTTCTACCTTTTCTGCCGTGGCTTGTTCGGGTTTGATGGTTACCCGTTCAAATTCTCCTAGCATTTTTTGAGAAAGCTCTACAATCGTTTTGGGCATGGTAGCCGAAAAGAAAAGTGACTGTCTTTTGGCAGGTAGTTTAGCAATTATTTTTTTAACATCATTCACAAAACCCATGTCTAGCATCTGGTCTGCTTCATCCAGGACGACGTATTTCAGGTCTCTAAATGAGATAAATCCCTGACTCATCAAATCCAGTAAACGTCCGGGTGTTGCCACCAAAATATCAACACCTTGTCTTAAGCTGGCTACTTGTTTGGCTTGCTTTACGCCTCCAAAAATAACTGTATTTCTAAGGTTGGTAAATTGGCTGTAGGCAGTAAAGTTTTCAGCAATTTGAATGGCCAATTCTCTTGTAGGTGTAACGACTAGGGCTTTTATTTTGCGTTGCCCTTGCCCTGAATTTCCATCTTTTATCAAGTGATTTAAAATTGGTATTCCAAAAGCGGCTGTTTTTCCGGTTCCAGTCTGTGCAACGCCTAACAAATCATGCCCTTTAAGTAAAATGGGAATGGCTTGTTCTTGTATGGGAGTGGGCTGGGTGTAGCCTTGTTTTTCAAGTGCTTTTAAAATGGGTGGCTCCAGCGCTAAGTCTTTGAATGTCATATGTTCTATTAGGGGATAAAAGTACGCTTATATTTTAGGCTTAGCCTAGCGAGGTCTTTAAAATTAAAAACCGCCACTGGCGGTTTTTAGATTATGAATTGGGATACTAAGCCAGTGCGTTGGCAATCCGTTTTACGGCTTCTTTAATATTTTCAACAGAGGCTGCATATGAAATCCGGATACAGTCTGGGTTTCCAAAGGCATCTCCAGTCACCGTGGCGACATTGGCTTCTTCCAAAAGGAAGAGCGCAAAATCGTTGGCATCATTGATGGTTTTGCCTTTCATTGTTTTTCCAAAATAAGCAGAAACATCCGGGAATACATAAAATGCACCGTCGGGTTCGTTAAGTTTTAAACCTGGAATTTTGGAGAGTAAATTTAAGATCAGCGTTCTTCTGGATTTAAATTCATCCACCATGTATTGGATCTCACTCACAGGCGCATTCACCGCGGCAATGGTAGCACGTTGAGCGATACAATTGGCTCCCGAAGTAATTTGTCCTTGCATCTTGTTACAAGCCTTGGCGATCCATTCTGGAGCACCAATATAACCGATACGCCAGCCCGTCATTGCAAAAGCTTTTGCAACACCATTGACCGTAATCGTACGATCATAAAGGGCTGGGATGGCAGCAATGCTAAAATGCGGTTTTCCGTAATTGATCAATTCATAGATCTCATCGGAGAGAATATATATGTCTGGGTATTTCTCTAAAACTTTTCCCAAAGCTCGGTATTCTGCTTCGGTATAAATTGTCCCACTTGGATTGTTTGGCGAGTTGAACATCACCAATTTAGTCTTTGGCGTAATGGCCGCCTCCAATTGTTCGGGCGTAATTTTAAAATCCGTTTCGATACTGGAAGGGATGATGATTGATTTTGCTTCTGCTAAAGTGGCAATGGCAGAATAGCTAACCCAATAGGGGGCAGGCAATAAGACTTCGTCTCCGGGGTTAAGCAAAACCATACACAAATTGGCAATGGATTGTTTGGCACCAGTGGAAACCACAACTTGCGAAGGTTTGTAATCCAAACCGTTATCTCGCTTAAATTTATTGCAAATGGCTTCTTTTAAATCTGCATAGCCGTCTACGGGAGAGTAGGAGTTGTAATTGTCTTTTACTGCTTGAATGGCAGCGTCTTTAATGAATTCTGGAGTGTTGAAATCGGGTTCTCCTAAACTGAGCCCGATGATGTCAACCCCTTGGCTTTTTAATTCTCTGGCTTTTGCTGCCATAGCAAGCGTTGCCGAAGCAGGCAAGCTGTTGATTCTATCTGATAACATGAAGTATAGTCCTTATGGTTTGAGCTTATGCGGGCTGTACCCCCATTTGTTTTAAATATTTGAAATGCGATAAAATGGCACTTCTTGTTGATTTATATTCGTTGTAAGGCAAGTTGAATTCCTTAGCAGTTTTTCTGACGATTTCAGATATCTTCGTGTAATGCACATGGCTAATGTGAGGGAAAATATGATGCTCAATTTGATGATTAAGCCCACCAGTAAACCAGTTTACAATTTTGTTTTTCGTTGAAAAATTAACGGTGGTTAATAACTGATGAATGGCCCAAGAATTTTTCAATACACCTGTTTTTTTATCAGGAACGGGCATTTCTGCATCGTCCATAACGTGTGCCAATTGGAAAACCAAACTTAGGATTAATCCTGCCGTATAATGCATGGCAACAAATCCGATAATTACTTTCCACCAAACAATGTTAAAAACAAATATTGGCAAAACGATCCAAGTACCCCAATAGACAATTTTAGCAATGATCAATCCAATCCATTGAAGCCTTTCACTTTTGCTGTTGGCATAAGAAAGATTTCTTTTTTGGTAGCGTACCAATTGCTGAAAATCCGTAAAAATTGCCCAGTTTATTGTCAAAAGTCCATAAAGCAAGACAGAATATAAATGTTGAAAACGATGATGTGGCATCCATTCGGCATGTTTCGAAAAACGAAGAATTCTTCCTGCTTCGAGGTCTTCATCGTGTCCATGTACATTTGTATAGGTATGGTGAAGGACATTGTGTTGTACTTTCCAGTTGAAAACGTTTCCAGCTAAAATGTAAATGCTACTTCCCATTATCGTATTGACCCATTTGTGTTTTGAAAAAGAACCGTGATTCCCATCGTGCATGACGTTCATCCCGACACCAGCCATGCCTATTCCTGTTAGCACAGCAAGAAGAAGTTTGAACCAATCATTAATATCTAACAGTAGAATCAAAAAATAAGGAGCAAACAAAAGCGAAAACATTACGATCGTTTTGGTGTAAAGCCTCCAGTTTCCTGTTTTCGAGATTTTATGATCTTTAAAATATTTATTAACTCTTTTATTTAGTGTTTGAAAAAACTCTTGGGAATCCTTTCTTGAAAACTTCGGAATTACTCTATCTGGCATTTTAGTTTTTTTTATTAATGTAAAAATATTGAATTTTATTCCATTCTTCATATTTTTAACAAAAAACATTAATTGTTTAACTTTTCAAATTACTTCCCACAACTAACCAAGGATCAAATCAAGGATTTGAGCGCTCTTTTACCAATTTATCAGCATTGGAATTCTCAAATTAATGTCATTTCTAGAAAGGACATGGATTCGTTTTTTATTCACCATGTTTTACATGCTTTGTCGATTGCTAGAATCCACGATTTCCAGCCGGGTACTGCAATTCTTGACGTTGGAACTGGGGGAGGTTTTCCAGGAATTCCGCTTGCAATTATGTTTCCCGAGGTCAGTTTTCACCTAATTGACAGTATCGGAAAAAAGATCAAAGTGGTTAGCGCTGTAAAAGAAGAATTGGGTTTAAAAAATGTGGAAGCTTACTATGATCGTATGGAGAATTTTGACCAGAAAGTAGATTTTATTGTTTGCAGAGCGGTCGCTCCGATGGAGATTTTGATGGGTTGGGTTGAAGATAAGGTTTCAAATCAGCATAAAAATGACATTAAAAACGGTTTGATTTGTTTGAAAGGAGGAGATCTTAAGGAAGAACTTCAGGATTATCCCCAAGCAAAAGTATTTTCTTTAAGTGATTTTTTCAGTGAGCCTTTTTTTGAAACTAAAAAGATTGTTTATCTACCAATAGCGTAGTTTTTCAATTCAAAATAAGCTTAATTTAAAACAAAGGGAGCACAGAGTTTAAATGCAGGAATTTCTACATTGAATTTTTTAGTCGTAGAGAAATCAATCATGGTATAAGCACCTTTCATAGAGCCGATGGCAGAAGTAATGAGGCATCCTGACTTGTATTTGTGGATTTCGCCAGGGTTTAGCACCGGCTTTTTTCCGACAACTCCAGCACCATCTACGACTTTTGTTTTACCGAGAGATTCAAATATTTTCCAATGGCGACTCAATAGCTGAACCGAACTCTTGCTCTGATTTTCAATCTCAATATCGTAAGTAAAGGCATAATTGAGCGCAAAGTCTTTTAGGAAGGTTCCCTCATATTGGGTCTTCACCGTAATTTTGATGCCTCGTGTTACTTGCTGAATCATTGTGTTAAAGCTGAAAAATCTTTAACTAAAGGTAGTGAAAAAATGGATTGATTTTATTTTTTTTAAAATCAAATCACGAGATCAATCTATAATTTCAAAAGAAGAGGTGTTTCCAATACCAATTAATGCATCGTGTCGGGTCCCGAAATTCCGATAATAAACAAGAATCAAATAACTGTTTTCGGTTAAAGCATGGGTTCCACTCACGCCATTCAGGTAGAGGGTCTCCTCGGTTTTCGTTACGTATTTATAATTATAAATTCCTTGCTTTAAAAGTAATATTCCCTCATAGATTTCAAGGGCAGGATTGTAATACATTCTATTTTCCTCTCCAAGGTTGTAATTATTGAATTTACCATAAATATAGATTTCCTCTTCTAAGGGTGCTGAGGTTGCTATACTGAAATGAACCCAGCTGTAGTCGGCTTCTATGGCGCTATCTCTGTTACCCAAAACAGTTCGAACAACAAAATCTCCGTTGATGTCAGCCGCATAGCTGTAGGGGTAACCTCTTCTTAAAAGGTCGGTGCTTAAGTAACTTTCATAGAGCCGATTCAGCTCAACAAGGCTGACGTTTGAGCCGGTGATTCTGATGTCTTTGGTGTCAAAAAACAAGTATTCATTTCCACCTTCAAAACGTGTTTTTTCGTTATATCGATATTCTAATTTTGTTCCGCTTATAAATTGTGGTTTGATTTCGGAGATCGCATTGCCCCATTGTTCGTTTTGTAATACAACAACATGAACCTGATTTTCGGGATCACGGAAATAAGTACCTTTCTCTGGATTAATGGAAAACTGAACACTTTGATGGGTGTTGTAATATCCGAAATCACGCGGACGATAAACACCAGCACTAACCGTAGCTTGATTCTCATACACTAAAAAACGTCTCGAGAAAACCAATAAATCGTCTTCATCGTACACCTCTAGCATGTAATTGCCAGAAAGTTTGATTTTAGTCTGTTCGTTGGGAAGATCAAGACGATAATGGGTGTAAGGTTGGAGGGTGTTGAACGAAGTTTGGTAGTTTTCGATTCGTAAATTGTCAAAACCATCAAGAAATTCACTCTCAAATAAGTTAGAAGGGGTCCAATCGTGATTGAAATATTTGATTTTGTAGTAGTAGTTTTTTTCATCTCCATTGAGGTCATCGAACTCTAAAACCATTGGAGTGCCAAGCGCAACTACAGGGAATTGTTGTTCATCTGTTTGTTTAAAAACAATAGACTTGATGTGGGGAGGTTCGTAAACCTCTGCTATTCCTTGACTTAGGCAAACATCAAAGCATAATAAAATTAAGACGACTGATTTGAAAAACAATTGTTTTAGCATTTTATAAAGTTAAGAAATTAATAACATTTCACGCCTTCTAAATGTTGAATTTGAGTAGAACGTTAAATACTTATTTAGAATTATTATAAATTATGAAGTTTCTCTAAAAATTCACTTTTAATGGTGGTTCATAATTAGTAAATTTGTGTGATTTTACAAAATAAATATATGTCCACAGGCATTCGCACCAGAAGAGGTGCAAAAATAAATTTGAAGGGTGGAGCAGAAAAGATTCTGCACAACGCAGTTCCATCTGAAACTTACGCCCTAAAACCTGATAATTTTTTCGGAATAGTTCCTCGGCTCATGGCCAAAGAGGGGGAGAAGATTGCAGCAGGAGCACCGGTATTTCATGCCAAGCACAATCCAGAAATCCTTTTTGTCTCTCCCGTTTCAGGAACGATTAAAGAAATTCGAAGAGGTGCTAAACGTAAGATTTTAGAAATCGTCATTTATGCTCAAAATGGTGATACTGTCACACATGAAATCAAGCCGATCAATACACTCAAGCGAGAAGAGGTTTTGGAAACACTTTTAAAAAGTGGCGCATGGGCTTTTTTTAAACAAAGACCCTATGGCGTCGTTGCTGACCCTGAAGCTGATTTTAAGTCGGTTTACATATCTGCCTATGCCTCTGGTCCATTGGACGTTGATTTTGATTTCCTATTAAAAAATAATAAACAAGACTTCCAAAAAGGAATAGCTGTTTTAAACCAGCTGCTTCCCGGGAAAGTCAATTTGGGGGTAGATTCAAATTTTAAAGGTTTTTTCGAAAACGTTGAAGGCGTAAATTTACTCAGCATATCAGGGGCTCACCCTGCTGGTAATGTGAGTTTTCAAATTCAAAAAAACGATCCCATCAATGTGGGAGAAAAGGTTTTGGAAATACGCCCTGAGGATGTTCTTAATATAGGTCTTTTGTTTTCTACGGGACAATACCATGCACACAGAACAATCGCTGTTGCTGGTGGCTCAGTTGGTAAGCCTCAATATATAATCGCCAAAATCGGTGCTCAAATCACTTCTTTAACCAAGGATTGTGATATTGATAATACGATCCAAAACAGATTTATCAATGGAAATGTACTTTCGGGTGCTACCGTTGCTTCTAATGGATACTTAAACTTTTACAACAATCTTTTAACCGTAATTCCAGAAGGGAACGACTATCGCTTATTCGGTTGGTTGCCTTTTGTTGATAATAAAATACCGAGTCTCTCAAAAACTTCTTTTTCATGGTTGTTTAAAAACAAAGGGTATGAAGTAAATACCAACTTGAATGGTGAAGAACGGGCACTGGTTGTCACTGGTGAAATGGAGAAAGTTTTTCCGATGGATATTTATCCAATGCAACTATTAAAAGCATGCATGGCAGGGGATATTGAAAAGATGGAAGCCCTTGGGATTTATGAAGTAGTTCCAGAAGATTTTGGATTGATAGATTATGCAAGTACTTCCAAAATTGAAGCCCAAGAGATCATCAGAGAAGGAATTGAATTAATGATTAAAGAAGTAGGATAAAACACAACAGTATGAATTTTTTGAGAAAAAAATTAGATGAAATTAAACGACCTTTTCAAAAAGGTGAAAAATTCGAAAAATTTGCACCAGCTGTAAATGCTTTTGATACCTTTTTGTTTGTACCGAATCATACAACAAAAACAGGTTCACACATTCGAGATGCAGTAGATTTAAAACGCACCATGGTTACCGTAATCATTGCATTACTTCCAGCGCTTATCTATGGTATTTACAACACTGGTTACCAGCATTTCAGTCAATTGGGGGGAGATTTTTCTTTTCTAGATGCCTTCATACATGGTGCATGGAAAATTGTTCCAATGATTGTTGTTTCTTATGTTGTGGGGCTGAGTATTGAATTTGCATTTGCCGTTTACAGAGGACATGAAGTTAACGAAGGATATTTGGTAACGGGATTATTAATCCCGATGATTATGCCCGTAGATATTCCGCTATGGATGGTTGCTATTTCAGTAGCTTTTGCCGTTTTGATTGCCAAAGAAGCATTTGGAGGAACTGGAATGAATATTTTAAACCCTGCACTAACTGCAAGAGCTTTTGCATTCTTTGCCTACCCAACCTATATGTCAGGAAATAAAGTATGGGTTTCGGAGGCTTCAAGTATGGATGGTGTCTCAGGAGAAACTATTTTGGGAACTTTAGCTGCCGACGGAAACGTAAACTACAGTATGTTTGAAATGTTTCAGGGGTCAATTCCTGGATCTATTGCAGAAACTTCCACCTTGTGGATCATCGTAGGAGCAATCATCTTAATTGCCACAGGAATAGGAAGCTGGAGGATTATGCTAGGAAGTGTCCTAGGGGCAGCCTTTATGGGATTCTTATTCAACCTTTGGGGAGCCAACGCATTGATGAGTTTTTCATGGATGAACCATTTGGTCGTAGGAGGCTTTGCTTTTGGAGTTGTATTCATGGCTACCGATCCAGTATCTGCTGCGCAAACAGCGAAAGGAAAATGGATTTACGGTGTTTTGGTCGGAATCTTCTGTATAATGATTAGAGTATTCAATCCTGCTTATCCAGAAGGAGTAATGCTTGCCATCTTATTGATGAACGTATTTGCACCCACCATCGACCACTATGTAATCCAAGGAAACATAAACAAACGTAAAAAAAGATGGGCTTCAACCCTTAAAACCGCTTAATGATGAATAGAGACAGCAACGCATATACTTTTCTCTTTGCTACCATTATGGTACTCGTGGTAGCTTCGACACTTGCCTTTACTGCAAGTTCGTTAAAAGACCTTCAGGCAGACAATGTCCGAAAAGAAAAAATGCAAAACATACTTTCAACCATTGGAATTCAAACCGACCGGGAGCAAGCCGAAGTTTTGTATAAAAAATACATTACCAGTACCCTAGCATTAAATAACCTGGGAGGTGTAGATGATTCTGTAGATGCTTTTACTTTAAAGCTCAATTATGAATTAAAAAAACCAGCAAGTGAACAACGTTTTCCGATGTACAAAGCTGAAGTAGACAATGCCAAGTTCTATATCATTCCGCTTAGAGGTTCAGGGTTATGGGATGCCATCTGGGGATATGTTGCTTTAAAAGCGGACATCAATACCATTCAAGGAGCAGTTTTTGACCACAAAGGAGAGACAGCTGGATTGGGAGCCGAAATAACTCAGCAATGGTTTCAAGATAGATTTACTGATGAAAAAGTATTTGATACTTCAGGTAAATTAGTTGGGATTTATGTTTCTAAAACTAACAATGACCCTAAAGACACTGACAAAGATGACCATGAAGTCGATGCGATTTCTGGCGCTACAATAACAGGAGATGGAGTGACTGATATGATTATAGAAAGACTTAATCATTACCTTCCTTACTTCGAAAAAGAAAAAAACGCAACCGCCCTTTTAAATTAAATCCTAATGGCAGAAAAAAAAGGTTCTACTCCTGAAAAAACCACTTTATTATTTATTAATAAAGACTCAGAACCATTGTTCTCAAAAAAGAACCGTGCGCTTCTGACAGACCCAATGGATGACAACAACCCGATTACCGTTCAGGTACTTGGAATTTGTTCCGCCCTTGCGATCACTGTTCAATTAAAGCCTGCAATCGTAATGAGCCTTTCCGTAATGGCTGTTATGGGAGCGAGTAATGTGATCATCTCTATGTTGAGAAATTTAATTCCTAACCGAATTCGAATTATTGTTCAATTGGTTGTGGTTGCCGCTATGGTAATCCTTGTAGACCAAATCTTAAGGGCTTATGCCTATGATGTGAGTAAAGAACTCTCGATTTTTATCGGATTGATAATAACCAATTGTATCGTAATGGGTCGTCTCGAAGCATTTGCTTTGGGTAATGGTGTTTGGAAATCTTTCCTCGATGGCATTGGGAATGCCGCTGGTTATGGATTTATTTTAATAGTAGTTGCATTCTTTAGAGAGCTTTTAGGATCTGGAAAATTATTTGGCTTTCAAGTAATTCCAGATTTTATTTATGAGATGGGTTATGTAAACAACGGTTTAATGTTGCTTTCTCCAATGGCGCTGATCACTGTAGGAATCTTCATTTGGATTCAACGTTCAAGAAATCGTAAACTAATCGAAAAGAATTAATCATGGAAGGATATTTAAATTTATTTATAAAAAGCATCTTTATTGAAAACATGATTTTCGCCTATTTCTTAGGAATGTGTTCCTATCTGGCGGTATCAAAAACAGTAAAAACTGCGGTTGGATTAGGTTTTGCAGTTATTTTTGTACTCTCTATAACAGTACCAATTAACTTCTTGCTGGACACCTATTTGCTTCGTCCAGGAGCACTTCAGTGGTTAGACGCAAGCTATGCCGACATAGATTTGAGCTTTTTAAGCTTCATTATGTTTATTGCGGTTATTGCTTCTATGGTTCAATTGGTTGAAATGATTGTAGAAAAATTTGCTCCTGCGCTTTATGGAGCTTTGGGGATATTCCTTCCACTTATTGCGGTAAACTGTGCCATTCTTGGAGGATCATTATTTATGCAACAGAAAGACTTTTCGGGAGTAACAGAATCAGCAGTATATGGATTTGGATCAGGAATTGGTTGGCTTTTAGCCATTTTGGCCATTGCTGCGATAAGAGAGAAAATTATTTATTCTAATGTACCTGCACCTCTGAGAGGTTTGGGAATTACTTTTATCATCACAGGTTTGATGGCATTAGGGTTTATGAGTTTTATGGGAATTAAATTATAATAATTTAAGAAATGGATTTAACGGTTATCGGTGCTAGTGTTATTGTTTTTTTATTAATCACCTTGTTGTTGGTGAGTATGCTTTTGGGAGCTAAGGCAAAACTTTTGCCTTCTGGACCAGTTTCTTTGTTGATCAATGGAGTGAATAACGTAGAAGTTTCTTCGGGAAGTACTTTGCTTTCTACCCTTGGAAACAATAAAATATTCCTTCCCTCTGCTTGCGGAGGTGGAGGTACTTGTATTCAATGTAAATGCCAAGTGATTGAGGGTGGAGGAGAAATCCTTCCAACGGAAGCCCCCCATTTTTCACGTGCAGAAATTGCCGAAGGATGGCGTTTGGGATGCCAGGTTAAAGTAAAACAAAACATGGTTATTAAAGTTCCAGAAGAGGTTTTTGGAATTAAAAAATGGGAAGCTACTGTGGTTCGAAATTGGAATGTTGCTTCATTTATAAAAGAATTTGTAGTTAAAATTCCTGAAGCAATGGATTACGAAGCTGGGGGTTACATACAGATCGAAATCCCTGACTGTGAGGTAAACTTTACTGATATGGACATTACAGCTCATCCAGAAGAACACCCAGGGGAACCAGATAAATTTAAATTAGAATGGGACAAATTTAACCTTTGGCCTTTAAAGATGAAGAATCCTGAAACGGTTGAAAGAGCTTACTCAATGGCTTCCTTTCCTGCCGAAGGAAAAGAGATTATGCTGAATGTAAGGATTGCCACACCGCCATGGGATAGAAAAAAAAATGGATGGATGGATGTTAATCCTGGGATTGCTTCTTCTTATATTTTTTCTAAAAAAGCGGGAGATAAGGTAACCATATCAGGACCCTACGGTGAATTTTTTATCAATCACTCAGAATCAGAGATGTTATATGTTGGAGGAGGGGCAGGAATGGCGCCAATGCGTTCTCACTTATATGAATTGTTCCGAACACTCAAAACAGGACGAACAGTTACTTTCTGGTATGGTGGTCGTTCTAAAAGAGAGCTGTTCTATGTAGAGCACTTTAAAGCTTTAGAGAGAGATTTCCCTAATTTTAAATTTTACATCGCTTTGTCCGAACCTATGGAGGAAGACAACTGGGTCGTTAAAGAAAGTTTGGATGGAGAAGGGGACGGATTTAAAGGTTTTGTCCACCAGGTTGTGATCGACAATTATCTTTCTAAACATGAAACTCCAGAGGACATTGAAGTTTATTTTTGTGGACCTCCATTAATGAATCAGGCCATTGAGAAAATGTCAGATGATTTTGGAATTCCACCAGAAAATGTGCGTTTTGATGATTTTGGAGGATAAATCTTTCAACTCCTTTTTTCGTAATATCTTTTTATATATTCTATGGAAGCACTGAGTGAACAAGAAATACATCAACTCGCTATGGATGTCGTAGGGGAAGATTTAAAAGAGAAAAGTTTCGAGTTTTTAACGGTCAATTCTAAACCTAAAAAAGACCCTCAATTTGTTTGTCTAAAAGATAAAAGTCTTCATTTTATTGTAGTCAAAGCCTGTTTGTATCCAAAAAACCCTATAGTTTTTGATGTGGCCTTGATGAATCAAATTAAAGAACACGGTGTTAAGTTTAAAGCAAGGACTTACTATGCAGGTGTAGGTTTTGCACATGCAGAGGATTATCAAAAACCACTTTCTAAAAATGCACCTTACGTAGTCAACTATGACGGACTTCAAGAAATTTTATAGTTTATTATTCCTTTGTTTATGGATTGGATGTTCAGAAACGTTTGAACTTCAACAACATGAGGGTTATGCATTGGGGACTTCTTATCATTTTAAATATGCTGGAAGCCCAGAAGAATTTGAATCAATTCAAAAAGGGATTGACTCCCTTTTTTTTGAAATCAACCGTTCCCTCTCTACCTATCTTAAAACTTCTGACATTTCCAAAATTAATGAAGGAGACACTACCATTGTTGTTGACCATCATTTTAAAAAAGTATTTGACAAATCAGAAGCCGTTTGGCGTTCCACTGACGGTTACTTCGACCCGACTTTAGGCCAGTTGGTAAATGCATATGGTTTTGGCCCAGAGAAGCCTTTAAATAGAATAGATTCATTGAGCCTTCAGAAAATTCTTACAAGTGTTGGCTGGGAAAAGATAAAATTGACAGCTAGTGGAAAAATAGTAAAGCATCCCTCAACTTACTTAGATTTTAATGCCATAGCCAAAGGTTATGCAGTAGACTGTATTGCCAATTATTTATTGTTAAAGGGTAAGCAATCGATCTTAGTAGAAATTGGTGGAGAACTTATGGCAATTGGTCGAAACCCTAAATCTGGAACTTCTTGGAAAGTAGCCATTGATGACCCGTTTCAAATCAATCAACGTCGATGGATTACTACTGTTGAGTTAAGTGACCAAGGCTTAGCAACCTCAGGAAACTACCGCAAGTACAGAACAGACAGCCTTACAGGTGAGAAATATGTTCACTCGATCAACCCGCTCACGGGAAGAACGGTTAAGACAAATGTATTGAGTGCTTCTGTTTTAGCTCCTGACTGTATGACCGCAGACGCTTGGGCAACGGCATTGATGGTTTTGCCTCTCGAAAAAGGTCAAGCGCTTATTGAAAATGATCCCAAGCTAGAGGCTTTATGGATTGTCGCAAAAAGTGATAGTTTGATCCAGATTCCTTCTTCTCATTGGAATTGATTTTATTTTTTAAATTAAAATTATTAAATTCAATTTCCCGCACTTCATTTAATTTCATTTTCCTCAACGCAAAATATTTTTGTGAGGTGGACTAATGTTGTTTAATTATTTTAAGAATACCACCAGTAAAATGATTCTAATTATTAAGCCCCAGTAATCATGAATTCAACATTATTTAAAGTATTATTCTTCGCAGTTTTTAATTTAGTCTTCCTTGCTTCAGGATTTGCCCAAGCCAAACTTGGAGAAAATGTTAAAGACATAAACCCACACGCACTTTTTGAATTAGAAAGCAATCACCAAGGTTTATTGATCCCCCGAATGACACAAGCGGAACGTGACCTTGCCTTTTCTGTTCCAATTCCTGAGGGTTTGATAATTTATAACTTAGATGCCTCATGTGTAGAATTTTGGAATGGAAAGTCTGAAGAATGGATTTGCCTTAAAAACATTGAGCCAATTGGTCAACAACTTTCATTAAACAAAAATCAACTTTTGCTTTCTGATGGGGGAATGGTGGATTTAAGCGCTTATTTACCAAAAAATGATCAACTCTTGTCCATTAGTGGAAACGTACTTTCTCTTAGTTCAGGCAATAGTGTTGTTTTGCCCTTGAGTAATGACAATCAGAAAATTAGTTTGGTGTCACAGACCCTTAGTATAGAAAGAGGAGGGAGTGTTGATCTAAATGTCCTAAACGCAGACGATCAAAACTTGGGAATAATTGTTGGAGTAAATAGTGTCTCGGTAACCATAGAAAATGGTGAGGCAATTTCGATAACAGCCAGTGGTTCTTCTCAAATTACTGGAATTGGAAATGGAATTTTAATTCAGTCTGTTGATACGGATACTGATAGTCAAACTTTAGCATGGGGTCTCACAACTTCTAGAACAACAGCGATTGAGATCAGTAGTGGAAATGTATTGACTTTAGCAACTGGTTTTGGTTTAAACCTATCAAATGCATCAGACACATTGACTTTAACACTTTCCGAAACAGGATTTGAGACCGAAAATGGTGTTACCAGCAATTCGAAAGGAGATTTTGCAAATGATGATTTTGTTTTTGGAAGCACTCAGTTAAGTAATGTTACAGGCCCCGAAGATAATGCACGTATTGTTTTTGACAAATCACATGCTGCCTTTCGAGCTGGATATGACTCTAAAGGGTATTGGAGTGAGTCAAATATTGGAGATAAGTCAACTGCAATTGGGTATTTACCAAAAGCCAAGGGAGCAAGAAGCGTCGCGATAGGCGCAAACACTGTTGCCGCTGGATTTGCTGAGACGGCTCTGGGAAGGTACAATACCGAAAGAGCCGATGACCCCGACACATGGATACCCACAGATCGATTACTGGTTGTTGGGCATGGGAGTTCAAGCAGTACTAGGGCAGACGCGCTTACGATTCTAAAAAATGGAAATGTTGGAATTGGAGAAGCCAACCCAGTCTTTACCCTCGATGTCGATGGGGACATTAACTTGACAGGGAATCTATGGAAATCAGGTATTATTTCTGCGACTTTTCCCGATTATGTTTTTGAAGTTTATTATGACCAATCTTCAAATTCAAATCATCTATATCAATGGCTAGATTTATTAGAAGTAGAAATATTTATTAAGAAAAACAAGCATTTGCCAGGGGTTAAAAGTAGGGAGGAAATTCATCTGCAAAAGGGATGGGACATCACAGAAGGGGTGAGGATAAATTTGGAAAAAATTGAAGCCTTGTATCTCTATACAATTGAACAAGAAAAGAGGATAAATGTCCTAGAAGAAAGATTATTAAGAATGGAGAGAATCAATGGACAGAAATAAATTATTTGATTCCGAGGGGAATCCATTCTCCTTTTGGGAGCGAAAATCTTTCTATTTCTTCTCGAGTCAATTCAGCTGTAAAGTCAATTTTTTCAGTTTTAAAGCCTACTTTTTCAAGTCTATCGAAAAAGTCGACACCATAGATTCTGACATGATCATACTGTCCGAAATTCTTGGTTCTTTCTTTTGGGTCGGTAATACTAAAGTCTTCAAAAGTGTTAGGTCTGTTTTGGTCCATAGGGACTTGTAGAATAGCTTTCCCTCCTTTTTTTAATACTCTAAAAATCTCTGACATTGCTTTGTGATCGTCAGTAATATGTTCTAAAACATGATTACATAAAATAAGATCAAAATGATTGTCCTCAAAGGGCAGGTTTGTGAGGTCTGCTTTCACATCAGCGAGGGGAGAGTGTAAATCCGTTGTGATATAATCCCAAGAAAGAATATTTTTAAATTTCTTGTAAAAGGCCTGTTCAGGAGCAACATGCAAAACTTTTATTTTGCTGTTTAATAGGTTTGTTTTTCTTTCAAAGTATAACCAAAGTAGTCGATGCCTTTCTAAAGAAAATGTCCCTGGAGATAGTGCGTTTTCCCTTAACTTATCATAACCATATGAAAGGAATTTCCTGTATCCATTTCCATCAATTGGATCAATGAAAGTAGTGCCTTTAAAATACCAATTGATAATGGGCTGAAATAAAAGACTCATGCGGATCAAAAATTCACGAGAGAAAAGGATCAGTAACCATTTCATGAAACAGCCATTGAATTTGACTGAAAGGGTTTTTCTTCCTCAGTTTCAATACCCAACGCTTCATTGACATATTTGAAAGTTGAAAGCAATTTAGGCTTGCCGTCAATTAAGGCTACATTGTGTTCAAAGTGTGCACTTGGCTTGCCGTCAGCAGTCTTGATGGTCCAGCCATCATCGAAATGCTTAATGTTTTTGGTTCCTTGGTTGATCATGGGCTCTATCGCGATGACCATTCCGTTTTGGAATTTCTTTCCGCGACCCCTTTTCCCATAGTTTGGAATTTCAGGAGACTCATGCATTTCTTTCCCCAGCCCATGTCCCACCAATTCTCTAACGACCCCATAACCATTTGCTTCTGCGTAGGACTGAATTGCAAAACCTAAATCCCCCACACGATTATTAATTGTGAAAGCAGCTATGCCTTTATAGAGAGAAGCTTTGGTGACTTCCAATAACTTTTTTGTTTCCTCAGAAACTTCTCCTACTTGAAAGGTATAAGCGTGATCACCATAAAACTCATTTTTTAAGGCACCGCAATCCACAGAGAGGATGTCTCCCTCTTGAAGGAAGTCATTGTTGGGAATTCCATGAACAACTTGTTCGTTGGGACTTATGCATAAAGTGTTTGGAAAATCATAAAGCCCCAGAAAACCTGGCTCAGCACCATGGTCGCGAATGAAAGCTTCTGCTAATTTGTCAAGCTTAAGTGTTGTTACTCCGGGCTTAATTTCACCAGCCAACATCCCTAAGGTTTTGGAAACAATTAGTGCGCTTTCACGCATCAGTTCAATTTCTTCTAAGTTTTTAAGAACTAGCATTATTTTTATAAATAAGAGTGGCTGTAGGATTCGCCATTTAAAATTTTTTCAATATCTGACTCAAGGGTAGTTTTTGGGAATTCGACTATCCGATTCATTTCTATGTTATTTTTATAGAAAATAAGTGTGGGAACATTAAAAATCTCCAGACCTTTTTCCCAATTTTCAGGAGTAGTTTTTTCTTCCGACATGGCATAAATCTTAATATTTTTAGGATTAAAATTTAAGGCATCCAATATCTTTAAAAAGTGAGGAATCTCTCTGCGACTGTCGTCACACCAGGTTCCCATAAAAACCTTGATTTCCACCCCCTCAATGTGGGGTTTAGTTTTCGAGGCCCAATTCGGGTCAATAGTTATTTCATTATATCCTTTAACAAACCAATCTGTCAAAGAAGAGCTGTCTAAATTGGCACGATTTATTTCACCCAAGAGGATCTTTTCTCCACTTGTTGCTTCAACTTGAGTCACAGGAAGTGGCTTTTGCGTAACAGGTGATTTACAAAAAGTAAAACTTAAAAAAGCAAAAAGTAGTAGGGCGTTTTTCATTTTAAAAGATTTAAATCAAAGCTTTTCCAGTCATTGCTTCGGGAATGCTTATCTGCATTAGTTTTAGGATCGTCGGTGCGATATCACCTAGCACTCCTTTGCTAATCGGGGTAGGTTCATTTTCAACTAAAATTAAAGGAACTGGGTTCGTTGTGTGCGCTGTGTTTGGACTACCGTCAGCATTCACCATGGTTTCACAATTACCATGATCGGCAATCACAATAATACTGTATTCTTGCTCTAATGCGGCAGTAATGATTTCCCCTGCACATTGGTCAACGGTTTCACAAGCTTTTATTGCGGCATTAATATCACCCGTATGCCCTACCATATCAGGGTTGGCAAAATTGAGACAGATGAAATCGGCTTTGGCTTCATTTATTTTTGGAATGATGCTGTCCCGAATATCAAAAGCACTCATTTCCGGTTGAAGGTCATAAGTAGCTACTTTAGGCGAAGGGCACAAAAGTCTTTCTTCCCCCTCGAAAGGAACTTCTCGACCCCCATTAAAAAAGAAAGTAACATGAGGATATTTTTCTGTTTCAGCAATTCTTATCTGTGTTTTACCCGCCTTTGAAAGCGTTTCTCCAAGGGTGTCTTGCAGGTTGTCTTTTTCAAATACTACTTTAACATTTTTAAACGTTTTATCGTAATTGGTGAGGGTTACATAATGAAGGTTTAATGGCTCCATTTGATATTCTGGAAATGATTTTTGAGAAAGTGCTTGAGTGAGTTGCCTTCCGCGATCCGTTCTGAAATTAAAAAAGATCAATACATCATCATCAGAAATTTTAGCTAAAGGCTTATTGTTTTCATCAACTGCAACCAAAGGTTCTATAAACTCATCCGTAACTCCCGAATGATAGCTTTCCCTTATGTCTTTCTGAATGTCGTGCGATAGTTTCCCATTCCCATTGACTAAAAGGTCATAGGTTTTCTTGATTCGCTCCCATCTTTGATCCCGGTCCATGGCGAAATAGCGCCCGATTACTGACGCTAATTTTCCTCCAGTTTTTTCTAGTTTTTTTTCAATTCTTTCAATAAACTTTAATCCTGATTTTGGATCAACATCTCTTCCATCTGTGAATGCGTGAAGAAAAACGCCTTTGGGTTTGTAAGCTGCGGCGATATCAATCAGTCCTTCCAAATGCTCAATATGAGAGTGCACTCCACCATCAGAAAGTAGTCCTACTAAATGAACATTTTTATTGTTTTTTTCAGCATAATGAAATGCCGCAATCAAAGTCGCTTCTTTTTCGAGTGTTTTTTCTTTGACTGCTTTTGATATTTTTGCCAAATCTTGATAAACAATTCGGCCTGCACCTAAATTCATATGTCCAACTTCGCTATTGCCCATCTGTCCATCCGGAAGCCCAACATTTTCTCCGTCAGTCAGTAATTCTGTATTGTGATATTTTTCATAAAGATTGTCAATGAATGGGGTTTTAGCAAGATCTACTGCAGATACTTTTGGATCAGGGGCAAATCCCCAACCATCAAGAATCATTAAAATAACTTTTTTGGACATAAATATTTTTTTAACAAAGATAACAATTCTGCAAGCCTTAATAAGGGGTGTCGCTGGAAAAAATATTTGTTGTTACTTTGCATCATATGATCAAACAAGGCGTTGTATATTGTTCAACAGGGAGTCAATACAAAGTTAAATCTGAAGAACGTTTTTATACCTGTGGCATAAAAGGTAAATTCCGGATAAAGGGCATAAAGAGCACCAACCCAGTTGCTGTTGGGGATCGCGTTAGTTTTGCACTTGAAAAAGAGGGAGAGGATATCGGGGTGATTAATGGTATAGAGCCTAGAGCCAATTACATCGTAAGAAAATCAGTTAATCTATCGAAACAAATTCATATTATTGCCTCCAATATTGATCAAGCTTTTTTGATGATTACCCTGAAAACACCGCCAACGCATCCGGCATTTATAGATCGTTTTTTGGTAACAGCAAAAGCTTATCAGATTGAAGCGATTCTTGTCTTTAATAAAATTGATATATATACCGAGGAAGAATTAAACTCACTTCATGAGATGCGAAAGGTATATGAAAATATAGGTTACAAATGTGTTGAAGTAGTTGCCAAAGACAAATCTAGTTTAAAAGATATACAAGGTTTGATGCAAGGTAAGGTCAGTATGTTTTCAGGGCATAGTGGGGTAGGGAAGTCCACCCTTGTCAATACCCTTTCGCATGGCTTGTCCCTAAAAACCGCTGCGGTCTCCCTTCAGCACCAACAAGGGCAACACACGACCACCTTTGCGGAAATGTATGACATGGAAAATGATGCCAAAATCATTGACACTCCAGGAATCAAAGGTTTTGGTGTGGTAGATATGGTGCCCATCGAATTGGCAGGATATTTTCCTGAGTTTTTAGATTTAAAAGAAAAATGTAAGTTTAATAATTGTTTACATATAAATGAGCCAGATTGCGCAATCAAAGCAGCCCTTGAAACTGGAAGTATTGCCGAAAGCCGCTATAAGTCTTATTTACAATTATTAGAGGAAGACACCCCTTATCGATAGCCATGCGTATTGTAATTCAAAGAGTCTTAGAAGCAGAAGTCAAAGTGGAAGGAGTGGTAAAAGGTGCCATCTCTCAAGGTTTGATGGTTTTGCTAGGGATAGAAACAACAGACACAGACCACGATATAGATTGGCTGGTAAATAAGCTTGTTAACCTCAGGATTTTTAACGATTCCAACGGAGTAATGAATCAATCTTTATTAGCCATTGAGGGCGAATTATTGGTCATCAGTCAATTTACATTGATGGCTGCTTCAAAAAAAGGAAATCGACCTTCTTATATTCGAGCGGCAAAACATGAAATTGCCATTCCTCTTTATGAAAAGTTCTTGCGTCTTTCTGAATTGAAATTAGGAAAAAAAGTTGCCTCAGGAGTATTTGGTGCTGACATGAAGTTAGGGTTAATAAATGATGGCCCAGTCACCTTGATTTTAGATTCTAAAAACCGAGAGTAGCTTTAAATAATATTTACTTCAAACTCTAAGTCAATTGAAAATTGAGTTTGCACAGCAGTTTTTATTTTTTCAGCCAAAGCTTTTATTTCACTCCCTTTTGCATTTCCATAGTTGACCAAAACCAATGCTTGATTTTGATGCACTCCCGCATCATTATTTCGGTAACCTTTATAGCCAAGGGTATCGATCAACCATGCAGCAGGAATTTTTATCCAACCTTGTTTGTCAGGGTAATTAGGTATGTCAGGGTGTTTTAATTCAAGTTTTTTAAAATCATCAATTGAGATAATGGGGTTTTTAAAAAAACTGCCACTATTGCCTATTATTTTTGGATCGGGTAGCTTGCTGGAGCGTATTTCTATTACTGCCCTAGCGATATTCTGAATCGTTTTCTCTTTTCCTTGAAGATGTTCTTCAAGCCCTCTGTAGGAGGTGTTGACCCAATGCGGTTCTTTTTTAAGCTTAAAACTTACTGAATTGATAATGTATTTGCCCTTTAATGTTGTTTTAAATACTGAGCTTCTGTATCCAAAATCACATGCATTTAGGTTAAAAATCTCCAGCTTTTTAGTCGCAATAGAGAGCGCTTCACAGTCGTGAAAAACATCTTTTAATTCTACTCCATATGCGCCAATGTTTTGCAATGGTGCAGCTCCAACGCTTCCTGGAATTAAGGCTAAGTTTTCAATGCCTGCTAGGTTGTGTTCTAAGCACCACAAAACAAATTCATGCCAGTTTTCCCCTGCTTGAACCTTAACAATTACTTCTTTTTTATCTTCTTTAATAATTTCAATTCCTTTGGTTTGAATGCTAATAATCAAACCTGGGTAGTCTTTGGTGAGCAATAGGTTGCTTCCGCCTCCGATAACTAAAATTTCTTGAGCTGAGTTTTGAGATAAAATCTCAACCAAGTCATTTGAATCTTTAACATTGATAAAACTTTTGGCTATGACATCAATCCCGAAGGTGTTGTATTGACGAAGCGAAATGTCATTCTGGAAATTAAGCATACCCGAAGATAGAAAACTCTTATGAGTTGGAATAGGCCTTGAGTGCTTTTTCTAAAATTTCTGCAGCGCGTAATAGCTTACTGCTTTCTAAAACAAATGCAATTCGAACTTGATTTATTCCAAGTTCAGGGGAGGAATAAAATCCTGCTGCGGGAGCAAGCATTATGGTTTGACCGTTGTCGCTAAAGTCGGTCAATAAATATTTTGAAAAATCTTCTGCGTTTTCAACTGGAAGTTTCGCAATACAATAAAACGCTCCCATAGGGTCTGATACTTCAACGCCTTCAATGTTCGATAATGCCACAGTAATCACTTTTTTACGAACAGCGTATTCTTTTCTAATGTCCTCCAAATAGGATTCTGGTGCATCGAGTGCTGCTTCACTTGCAATGAGTGCTAGTGCAGGAGGGGAGAGTCTTAAATGTGCAAATTTCATAGCATTTGCAATAATACTTTTGTTTTTTGAAATCATGCACCCAATTCGAGCACCACATAAGCTATATCGTTTTGAAACAGAATCAATCATAACAGCGTGTTCTCTGCCCTTTTCATTTTGAAGTACAGAATAATGAGGGGAATCATTAAAAATAAATTCTCGATAGACTTCATCCACAATGATAAATATATCGTGAATTACTGCCAAGTCGATTAGCGCATTAACTTCTTCTTTCGAATACAGATAGCCTGTTGGATTACTGGGGTTGCAAATGAGTATTGCTCTGGTTTTATCACTGATTTTTTCTTCCATTTTTTCGATGGAAGGCAGTTCGAATTTATCATCAAAAACAGAAACCACAGGAACGACCACTACACTTGATGAGGCTGCAAAGCCATTGTAATTTGCGTAAAAAGGTTCAGGAATAATGATTTCGTCTCCAGCATCACAGATGACATTCAATGTAAAGGAAAGAGCTTCACTTGCACCAGTGGTTACGATGATATCGTTTGGCTCAATTGAAATGTGATTTTTTTTATAGTAATCACAAAGTTTTTTTCTGTAAGAAAAGGGACCTTGAGAAGAACCATAGGGAAGCAATTCTAATTTGGCTTCACGCACCTTATCCATTGCTACTTTAGGGGATAAAACATCCGGCTGACCTATGTTGAGGTGCAAAATGTCAATGCCGCGTTCTTTTGCTTTGTCAGCATGAACGACCAATTTCCGAATGGGAGAAGCAGGAAGGTGAATTCCTCTTTTTGAAATCTTTGGCATGAGTGATTTTTTGTATGCAAATATCAGAAAAAATCAACTCAATTGAGAGAAATTCTTAAATACTTATAATTGATTATTATTCTTTGGCTAAAACAGTCCCACCAATTTTTAATGCTATGATAGGGGAATTGGGATCGTTGGTGCTCACTGTTATTGTTTTTCTGAAAACACCTAGCCTGTTGGTGTCATAATTTACTTGTATTTCTCCTTTTTCTCCAGGTGCAACGGGTGCTTCTGGCTTTTTTGGGATCGTACACCCACAAGAGGATTTTACATTTGTTATGATAAGTGGAGCATCTCCAGTATTTTCGAATATAAAAACACGTAAACCAGTACTTCCTTTTTCAATGGAGCCATAATCAATAGATTCTGTTTGAAACTTTATTTGAGAATTGGCTTCTTGTGCTAAAATACATGTTGGGCTTAAAGCAATAATAGCAAGTAAAATAAAATATTTCATAATCTTAAAATTAATGTTTGCACAAAAATACAACTAAAAAAATAAAACCAAAAAAGCTTTCCTTTCATAATCCCAAAAGGTATCTTACTTTTGTCTCTCAAAATTAAGACCAAAATATCAAATGGAGATCCCTTCTAAGTTTATTTCTAAAAATATTGAGGAAAAATGGTATTCCTATTGGATGGAAAATGATTTTTTCAGTTCTCAGCCTGACGAAAGAGAACCGTATACCATTGTTATTCCGCCGCCCAATGTCACGGGGATCCTTCACATGGGACATATGCTTAATAATGGTCTACAAGACATTCTGATAAGACGCGCTAGGATGCGAGGATATAATGCATGTTGGGTTCCAGGAACGGACCACGCCTCGATCGCAACTGAGGCAAAGGTTGTGGCAAAATTAAAACTTGAAGGAATTGAAAAAAATGAGCTCACCCGTGAAGCCTTTTTAGGACATGCTTGGGAATGGACCCATGAATATGGTGGTGTGATTTTGGATCAATTGAAAAAATTAGGGTGCTCTTGTGATTGGGATAGAACCAAGTTTACCATGGATCCTGACATGTCAGAATCTGTTATTCGAACTTTTGTTGATTTATTTAATAAGGGTTTAATTTACAGAGGTCATCGTATGGTTAATTGGGATCCAGAAGCCCAAACCACCCTTTCAGATGAAGAAGTTATCTACGAAGAAAAAACAGGTCAATTGTATCATATCGCATACGCCTTAGTAGATAGTGATGAAAAAGTAATCATTGCCACTACAAGACCCGAAACACTTTTGGGAGACACAGCGATCTGTATTCATCCTGAGGATGAGCGCTTTGCGCACCTAAAAGGAAAAGAGGTTGTAGTCCCTATTTCCAATCGAAAAATACCAATTATCCAAGACGAATATGTTGATATTGAGTTTGGAACAGGTTGCCTAAAAGTAACCCCAGCTCATGACATGAACGACAAAGCTTTGGGCGAAAAACACAATCTGGAAGTCATTGATATTTTTAATGCAGATGCAACTTTAAATGCAAATGGCTTGCATTATGAAGGACTAGATAGATTTGTGGTTCGGAAAAAAATAGTGGCTGAGCTTGAAGCCAACGGTAATTTAATAAAAAAAGAAAATTATAACCATAAAGTTGGGACTTCAGAAAGAACTAAAGCCGTTATTGAACCTAGGATTTCGGAACAATGGTTTTTAAAAATGGAAAAATTATCTGAGCCTGCAATAAAAGCGGTTTTGGAAAGTGGAGAAATCGACCTGGTACCAGAAAAATTCAAAAATACTTATCGCCACTGGATGGAAAATATTCGAGATTGGAATATTTCGAGACAATTGTGGTGGGGACACCAGATTCCAGCCTATTACTATGGTACTGCAAAAAATGATTTTGTGGTTGCTGAAAGTCCAGAAGAAGCTCTTGTTTTGGCACAAACTAAATCCGGAAATTCGGATTTAAAAATCACAGATTTACGACAAGATGAAGATGTGTTGGATACCTGGTTTTCATCATGGTTATGGCCCATATCGGTTTTCAACGGAATAATGGAGCCTGAAAATCCTGAAATAAATTATTATTATCCAACGCAAGATTTAGTCACCGGTCCAGACATTCTGTTTTTCTGGGTGGCGCGAATGATCATTTCAGGTTATGAATTTAGAGGAGAAAAGCCATTTTCTAAGGTATATTTTACAGGATTAGTTAGAGACAAACAAGGCAGAAAAATGTCAAAGCAATTGGGGAATTCTCCCGATGCATTGGGGTTAATAGATGACTTTGGAGCCGACGCAGTTCGTGTGGGAATGATGTTAAGTTCGGCGGCTGGAAATGATTTGTTGTTTGATGAAAGTCTATGTCAACAGGGTAAGAATTTCTCAAACAAAATATGGAATGCCTATCGCTTGGTTGATGGATGGGGGGTTGATGAGTCACTCCAAATGAGTGAGCTCAACCTTTCAGCAATTGCGTGGTACAAACAATTGTTTTCAAAAACATTGGCAACAGTAGATGATCATTTCAATAAATATCGTATTTCAGATGCCTTAATGTCACTTTATAAATTAATTTGGGATGATTTTTGTTCTTGGTTTTTAGAAATGATAAAACCTGCCTATAGCGCCTCCATTGATAGAGGAACACTGGTAGCTGTTAAAAATTTATTTGAAGACAACCTAAGGGTCTTGCATCCCTTCATGCCTTTCATTACAGAAGAGCTCTGGCATATTATTGCTGATAGATCAAAAACGGAATCCCTTATCGTTTCTGAATGGCCAAAAACTATAGCTGAGGATACAAAGATTATTTCTGATTTTGAAATTACAAAACAAATCATTGGAGGCATTCGAAACTTTAGAAAAGTGAAAAACTTAGGCTTTAAGGAGCAATTAACTTTAATCTCTACTTCAGAAACCGTAATCCCTTATCCTGAAGTTATTTCTAAGTTGGGACAACTTGAGAAGATTGAAAAGCAAGATGAAATTGAGGAACAAGGAATGGCTTCGTTTCGCGTAAATCAGCTTGAATTTTTCATTCCAATTGACACTGCAATAGATCCAGAGGAAGAAAGAAAAAAGCTTACAGAAGAATTAAAGTATGCAAAAGGATTCTTACAATCGGTTGAAAAGAAATTATCTAACGATCGGTTTGTCTCCAATGCACCTGAGCAGGTCATTGCCATGGAAAGGAAAAAAGCAGCAGATGCTCAAGAAAAAATAACTTTATTGGAAAAAAGCTTGAACCAGTTGTAGATTATATTTCTGCAATACAATCAATCCCGCCTTTGACGACTTGATTGAGCTCTAAATTTATTTTTGTACCCACTGGGAAAAACAAGTCTACCCTTGAGCCAAATTTTATAAACCCAGCATCTTCTCCTTGGGTAACTTCCATTCCAGCTTCGGCATAGTTGACGATCCTTCTTGCCAACGCTCCGGCAATCTGACGGTAAAGAATTTGTCCTACATGTTTATTTTCTAGTACGACAGTAGTTCTTTCATTTTCTTCAGAAGACTTTGGATGCCAGGCAACAAGGAATTTCCCTGGATGGTATTTGCTAAAAATAACTTTTCCACTGATAGCATATCTTGTTACATGAACATTAATCGGGGACATGAAAATGGATACTTGTAAGCGGTTGTCTTTAAAGTATTCTTTTTCAAAAACTTCTTCGATGACCACGACTTTTCCGTCCACAGGTGCGATGATGTGTCTGTCATTTTTTGGAGTGGCTCTTTTGGGATTTCTAAAAAACTGTAAAACTACTACCAGTAAAACTAGCGCAAGTACCTGAATTCCTTTTTTGATATATACTAAATCAATTAAGTATTCTGCCCCTAATGCCATCAGGGTCGTGATGAAAAAAGTAGCAATAATTATTTTAAAACCTTCTTTGTGAAACATAACAGTTAATAATTAAAAAGTAAATAAAACCAAGGGGCAGCAAAGATAACGCTATCCATTCGGTCATAGAATCCACCGTGACCAGGGATCAAAGAACCGCTGTCCTTAACGTTTGCTTGGCGTTTGAATTTGGATTGGATTAGATCACCAAATGTAGAAAGAATCGAAACGATTAATGCCGAGGCAACGCAAAGAATAATTGAAAATTCCGAATTGAAATATTGAAATATGATAGAAGTGATTATTGAAAATAAGAGTCCTCCGAAAAATCCTTCCCAAGTTTTTTTGGGAGAAACACTTGGGAATAATGGGGTCTTCCCAATTTTTTTTCCCACCAAATAGGCAAAAGAATTATTGTTCCAAACGAGTAAATAAAAAAGAAATACTATTGATGGATTATAAGTATTCCCTGTATTTGCTAATGCAATAATAAAGAAACAGGAAAGACACATGTATCCGACAGAGAATATGCTTTTAAAGAGGTAATTGAATTTTGTTTTTTCTTTTTGATATAGCCAAAGCAATAAGGCTACATGCCCCACCAAGGCCGTCACAAGAATTCCGTTTAAAAATGTTTCGTTAAGCTTTAAGGTGTATAAGTTATATACCAAAAGAACAAGCAGTGCAATAGAGAGAAAACTTTTATGATTGATGAGTTTTTGAAATTCGTAAATGGCCAAGCTAGAAAACACAAAGAGCACAAGGTTAAAAGCAAGCTGATCAAAAAATAAAGAAACCAATATAAGGGTTACATACAATGATCCCGATATACCCCTGACATAAATTTCTTTCATTAATTATGATTCTTGAAGTAGTAAATATAAGTTTTTAGCGCTACTTCCGTAGGTTAAAAAATTTTTTTCGTCTACAATATTCTTAACATTCAGGGTGGTTATATTGTTGGGAAGCTGTGCGGCGTGTTTTTCTTTCAGTTTGCTCATGCCATCACTTACGTCCGAAGCGAATTGTTTGAGACCAGAAAACACTATGAAATAGGGGGGGAGTTGTTCTAGCTTAAAATCTTTTAATTGATGGTTGCAAATAAGGAGGGTTCCTTGGTCTCCTATTAGAAATTCACAATCAATTAGAAACACTGGAAAATTTTTGAAGTTGAACTGTTTTTTATTACATTCCAGTTGAAATCGATCAGCTAAATTCTCGTCAATGCAAAGCACATCATTTCTGTGCCAATTATTCTCTTTAAGAATGTCATTGAAAAATTGATCGGTTGAAGAAGAATTTTCAGAATAAATAAATTTACCTCCTTTTTCGGTAAACTTTTTAGCAAAAGTAATCTCAACTGCTTCTTTTTCCTCAGGAAGAAATTTACTTTTTTCATCGGAATTATCAGTCTTAGTTTTGGTGCTAAATAATTTATTCCAAAAGCTCACAACTTACTATTTAACAGCGACTTCAATCTCTAGGTTGTCACCGCTTTTTCCAGGATTCTGATCATCATCAAAGGGTCTCTTCCCCAAGATGTTAGACAAATCGTCCTTAAATATAACTTCTTTTTCTAACAATCTTTCCGCAAGCTGGGTTAATTTACTCTTGTTCTTTTTAAGAAGATCGCATGCCCGTTTGTATTGGGTCTCAATAATATTTGAAATTTCTTCATCAATTATTTGAGCAGTCTTTTCAGAGTAGGGCTTGTTAAAACTATTTTCTGATTGACCTGTAGAGTCATAATAAGTGAGGTTACCAATGGCATCATTCAATCCATATACCGAAACTATTGACCTTGCTTGGCGGGTTACTTTTTCCAGATCACTTAAAGCACCGGTTGAAATTTGATTAAAAATTAATTTTTCAGCAGCTCTTCCACCCAACGCAGCACAAATTTCGTCTAAAATTTGTTCTGTTCTAACAATCATTCTTTCTTCAGGTAGGTACCAAGCCGCACCCAAGGATTGTCCTCTAGGGACAATAGTTACTTTGACTAACGGAGCAGCGTGTTCCAACAACCAACTCACTGTTGCATGTCCTGCCTCGTGATAAGCAATGGTTTTCTTTTCCCCTGGGGTGATGATTTTATGTTTCTTTTCTAGTCCTCCAACAATACGATCAACCGCATCCAAAAAGTCTTGTTTACCAACAGATTTTTTGTTTTTTCTAGCTGCAATTAATGCAGCTTCATTACAAACATTTGCGATATCAGCTCCTGAAAAACCTGGAGTTTGCTTGGCTAAGAATTCAACATCTAGTGTTTTTATTGATTTTAATGGTTTCAGGTGAACTTTGAAAATCTCACGGCGCTCATTGAGATCCGGAAGGTCTACATAAATTTGTCGATCAAAACGACCTGCCCTCATCAATGCTTTGTCTAAGACATCGGCTCTGTTCGTCGCTGCCAATACAATGACATTAGTGTCTGTTCCAAAACCATCCATTTCGGTGAGCAATTGATTTAGTGTGTTTTCACGTTCATCATTCGAACCAGTAAAATTATTTTTACCTCGGGCTCTTCCGATGGCATCGATCTCATCAATAAAAATTATTGCAGGTGATTTCTCCTTGGCTTGTTTGAATAAATCTCTTACTCTTGATGCACCAACTCCTACAAACATTTCAACAAAGTCAGATCCTGAAATTGAGAAGAAAGGAACTTTTGCCTCCCCTGCGACTGCTTTGGCCAGAAGTGTTTTTCCGGTACCGGGAAGACCAACGAGCAATGCGCCTTTTGGAATTTTACCCCCTAGGACTGTATATTTTTTTGGATTCTTAAGAAAGTCGACAATTTCTTGAATCTCTTCTTTTGCCCCCTCTAATCCGGCGACTTCTTTAAAGGTGGTTTTCACATCAGTGTTTTGATCAAAAAGTTTGGCTTTTGATTTTCCGATATTAAAAATTTGACCACCTGCACCTCCGCCAGCTCCACCAGACATTCTTCGCATTAAGAAAATCCAGATACCGATGATTATGATTATTGGCAAAAATCCAAGAATAACGTCCATCCATCGGTTTTCAACAGAGATGAAATCATATTTAAAATTTATCCCATTGTCCTTCGCTTGCTCTAATTTTCTTTGAAACAATTCCAAGTTACCCACTTCAAACTCATAGTGAGGACCTTGAATGTTTTGTTGACCAATGAGATTTTCTTTTTTTACGACTTTGTGCACACTTTTTTCAAGGGCATTTTGAGTAAGGGTAACCCGCGCCATTTTCTGATTGATTACAACAACTTCGGCAACATCTTCCTGATTGAGAAATCTTTCAAAATCAGAAATGTTAGTTTTACTAATGCTTTGCCAGTTATTGTCGCCACCAAACATGCTCATCGCAAGTAGTACGGTGATTACGATTCCGTAAATCCAATACGGGTTAAACTTTGGTTTATTAATTTTTTTATTTTCCATAGTGCTTAGTTGTTGGATGCAATTTGAGTTGTTTTAGCATCTCCCCAAAGCTCCTCTATATTATAATATTCTCTGATGGGTTTTTGGAAAACATGAACAACGATGTTTACGTAGTCAATAAGAACCCATTCAGAATTCTCGAGACCTTCGGTGTGGAAGGGTTTCTCTCTTAATTCTTTACTTACGGTTTTTTGAACTGAACTAACAATTGCGTTTACGTGGGTATTTGAACTTCCGCTACAAACGATAAAGTAGCTACAAACTGTATTTTCAATATCCCTCAGATCTAACAGGCTTATATCAATTCCTTTTACATCCTCTACCCCAGAAATTATTTTTGAAATGAGTTCGTCTGCATTAGACTTCTTTTTTGCCATTAAATCTTTTAATTTTACACAAATTTATTACTTTTTAAGTTCACACAGATTTAATCCATGATCAATTTCAAAATAATCAAACTTGATGCCACAGACTCTACTAATGATTGGTTAAAAGAAAAGTTTTTCCAAGGGAACTGTATTGAGGGTGATTTGGTTTGGGCTTATGATCAAACTAAGGGAAGAGGGCAGCGCGAAAACCAATGGATATCAACTCCTGGGAAAAATTTAACTTTTAGTTTATTTAAGGTGTTTGACAAGCTTTCTACACGAGATCAGTTCCTAATTAATTGTTCCGTAACACTTGCCATTCTTATGGCTTTGAAAGAAATCAATATTCCAGATTTAAGTTTAAAATGGCCAAACGACATTTTGTCAGGTAATAAAAAGATTGGAGGAGTTTTAATAGAGAATTTTGTCAGGGGTGACCGGTTTTCGGGAACAATCCTAGGAGTAGGGATAAATGTGAATCAAGATAATTTTGATTTATTCCCTAAAGCAAGTTCAATTTTAATGCTTACTCAAAAAGAACACGACTTAGATAAACTTTTAAAAAGGCTTTTAGACAAGTTTAATATTTTTTTTGAACAATGTAAAACTGAAAACAAAATCGAATTGATCAATCAGTATCAAACACACCTTTATATGAAAGACCAATGGGTGGTTTTTGAGCATACAGATTCAAAATTTAAAGGAAAGATAAAAGGGGTTAATTCGAAAGGAAAAATTAAAATTGAAAAAGAAAATGGAACGGTTGAATACTTTTCAGGCGGTTCCTTGAAATTGCTTTATTAAGCAGGACTCCAATTGGCAGGATCTTTTTTCCACGACCTTAGCAATTCCAAATCATTTTTATCAACATAGTTTGAAGCCACTCCAGCTTCCAATAAATGATCATAGTCACAAAGCGTATGAAGCTTCACTTCTTCAGCTGCAAAATTATCAGAAGCAACAACAAAACCATAAGTGAACAACGCCACCATCCCTTTGACTTCAGCATTTGAATTTCTTAACGCTCTAACGGCATTAAGACTGCTTTTTCCGGTTGAAATTAAATCTTCTATGACAACAACTGATTGACCTTTTTCTAAATTTCCTTCAATTTGATTTTGTCGACCATGTGATTTCGCTTCAGGTCTGACATAAATGAAAGGAGCGTCTAAGCGTTGTGCAACCAACATTCCGATTCCGATAGCACCAGTTGCGACTCCTGCAATAACGTTTCCTTCCCCGTAGAGCGACCTTACTTGATCGGCTAATTTTTCGGCAAGAAAATTTCTTACTTCCGGAAAAGACAGTGCAATTCGGTTGTCACAATAGATAGGAGAATTCCATCCGCTTGCCCATTGAAAAGGATTTTTTGGATTCAATTTAATTGCATTAATTTGCAGTAAGCTCTTGGCCGTTAATTGAGCCGTTGTTTGGTCATAAATCATACACAAATGTATAAAGTTTTTTTCAATAAAAAGTTAGTTGTTTTAACCACAAAAAAGGTTGATACTGACGACACCGCTCCCTTTCTTTTCTTAAAATACACAAATAAAGAATTGATAATAACTGCTTTGAAGTCTAAAAAAGTCAAGGGATTATACCTCTACCACCCGAAGGAAAAAAAGCTGTGGAAACACATTAAAAAGCACTTTCCTGAGATAGAAGCAGCCGGTGGGCTTGTTGAGCATCATGATGGAAAAATTTTATTTATCTACAGAAATGATCAGTGGGACCTCCCCAAAGGAAGGATTGAGAAAAAGGAATTGATTATCGATGGCGCCTTAAGAGAAGTGATCGAGGAAACAGGGGTAAAGGATTTGATAGTCAAAAAACCACTTCCTACTACGTTCCATTTGTTTAAGAGAAATGGCTCTTACAAGTTAAAGAAAACCTATTGGTTTTTGATGACGACTTCCTTTGAGGGTAAGCTGACACCTCAAGTTGAAGAAGGAATAAATCAGGCGGTATGGAAATCTAAGGAAGCTATTCCCGAGTTAATGAAAAATGCTTATGAAAATATAAAAATACTAGTTAAAGAAATTTTATAAGCCCTTATGGGTTAAATCCTAACAGCGTCAGGGACAAGGAGTGTGTAGTCTCCTTTATTTGAGATGATCTCTCTCACAATACTGCTGCTTATGTAGGAAGTGTTCGCAGAAGTCAAAAGAAAAATTGTTTCAATCCCAGAAAGCTTCCTGTTCGTATGGGCAATTGCTTTTTCAAATTCAAAATCAGCTGGATTTCGCAACCCTCTGATGATAAAATCAGCATTACACTTATTGCAAAAATCTATCGTCAATCCTTCGTAGTTCGTTATAACCAGTGAATTGTGTCCTGCGAATGTTTCCTCGATAAAATCCATTCTTGTCTTTAACGGGAACATGTATTTTTTTTCCGAATTTGTTCCAACAGCAATAACTATTTCGTCAAACAAAGGAATACTTCTTTTGATAAGATCATAGTGACCTAGAGTGATTGGATCAAAAGAACCTGGGAAAATTGCACGTTTCATATATACAAATTTAAACGTTTTTTTCTAAAGCGTTGTTTAGCATTGCCTCGAACAAGTCGTTAAGACCTAGACCTGCTGCTTCTAGTTGTTGTGGAATTATACTGGCCTGCGTTAATCCTGGGATTGTGTTGATTTCCAAAAGATGCGGTACTTCGTCAACGATAATGAATTCACTTCGGCATACACCCGACAGCTCCATTTTTAGATAAAGTCTTTTGGACATTCGAATTATTTCATCTGACCATTTTTGAGGAATCTGAGCTGGAGTGATTTCTTCCGATTTTCCTTCATACTTAGCTTCGTAGTCAAAAAATTCATTATCAGTAGTTATTTCGGTTATTGGAAGAACAATTATTTCTTTCCCCACTGAGAAAACTCCTACAGAAACTTCTCTTCCGACCAAAGCAGATTCAACAATTAATTGCCTGTCTTCCGAAAAGGCCTTTTCTAATGCTTTTGAGAAATCTTCTTGACGGTTTACTTTAACAATTCCGAAACTACTGCCAGAACGATTTGGTTTCACAAAGCAAGGAAACCCTACTTGCCGCTTTATTAAGTCAAGATCAATAATGTCACCTTTGTCAAATGAAACTGATTTTGCTGCTGGAATCCCCCATTTTTTTGCCACATCAAGGCAGTCTCTTTTGTTAAATGTGAGTCCTGCTGTGTAGCTGTCACAGCTGGTATGTGGGATGTTTAATAACTCTAAAAGTGCCGCCAATTGGCCGTTTTCTCCAGGAATCCCATGAATTGCATTGAAAACTACATCGAAGTGAATGATTTGGTTGTCAATTGAGAAAGTAAAATCACCCATCGAAAGTGGATAACTGTTGTTTTGGCTGTCTAAAACAATCCAATTGTCAGAACTGATTACGATCCTATAGCAAACCCAGCTTTCATTTGAAAGGGTTTTATTGACCGTATTACCGCTATTTAGAGAAATTTCTCTTTCGGAAGAGTACCCTCCCATGGCAATCCCAACAACCTTTTTACCCATAAAAACACTTTTAAACAAAGGTATTGTATTTCAAATTAATCAAAAGCAATGCGATTCATTATCTTTGTTTCGAATTTAAAGTTATGAATTTAATTAGATTCTTTTTTAGTAAGACTTTTTTTAAACAATTGGCGCTTGCTTTTATTGTGTTTTTGATTTTCTGTTACCTCGCTTTGAGCTTTTTAAAAATCTTTACACATCACGATAAACTTCAGGAAGTTCCAGATTTGGAAGGGGTACCTCTATTTGTTTTAATCCCTTTAATTGAAGAAGAAAATTTAAGATTTGAAATCATCGATTCTTCCAAATACACCCCAAATATGCCACCGCTTAGTGTGTTAGAGCATCATCCTAAAGCTGGAGATTTTGTCAAAAAAAATAGAAAAATTTACATCACCCTAAACCCATCTAATTATAAAAAAGTAAGCGTCCCTGACGTAGTTCAGATTACAAGAAGAAATGCAGAAACCACGCTGCAATCTGTCGGTTTTTCTATTGGAGAAATAACCTACAGAGACAATATCGGAAAAAACATGGTTTTAGAAATTAAACACAAAGGAGAAATACTAACTCCAGGAACTTTGCTTCCAAAAACAGCAAAGATTGATTTAGTATTAGGAAATGGAAAACGAAAATAAACAAGTCTCCGGTTCGGAGATGGCAGAAGATCAATTACACGAGCACCATTCATTCAAGGCTGATCCCGGGCAAGAGCCGCTTCGGGTGGATAAGTATTTAATGAATCGGATTGAAAATGCAACGCGAAATAAAATCCAACAAGCTGCTAAAACAGGTTCAATTCAAGTAGATGGAGTTCCCGTAAAGTCGAGTTATAAAATCAAGGGAGGAGATGAGGTGAAAGTGTTATTGTCTCATCCACCTCACGAAAATCTTTTAATACCAGAAGAAATGTCTTTGGACATTATGTATGAAGATGAAGCCTTGATTGTGGTCAATAAGGAAGCGGGGATGGTTGTTCATCCCGGACATGGAAATTATTCAGGTACTTTGATTAATGGTCTTTTGCATCATTTTGAGACACTACCATTAAATTCTAATGATCGACCGGGCTTGGTTCACCGAATTGATAAGGATACAAGTGGTCTTTTAGTCGTTGCTAAAACAGACAAAGCGATGGTACATTTGGCAAAACAGTTTCACGACAAGGTCTCCTCCCGAAAATACCTAGCTTTGGTTTGGGGAGATGTCATAGCGGAAGAAGGAGTTGTGGAAGGACACATTGGGAGACATCCTAAAAACCGCCTTCAAATGACCGTTTTTCCAGAGGGAGAATCTGGGAAGCCTGCCATTACGCACTATTCGGTTTTAGAACGTTTTGGATATGTAACATTGATTGAATGCCGACTCGAGACGGGACGAACCCATCAGATTCGTGCGCACATGAAACATATTGGACACACACTGTTTAATGATTCGCGCTATGGAGGTGATGCTGTTTTAAAAGGTACGACTTTTACAAAATACAAGCAATTTGTTCAGAACTGCTTTACATTGATTCCGCGTCAGGCATTGCATGCAAAAACCTTAGGTTTTAACCACCCCACGACTAACGAGTGGATGGATTTTAATTCTGAAACTCCTTCGGACATTTTAAATGCACTTGAAAAGTGGCGTAATTATGCACAACATAAGAATTCTTGATATACCAATTGAATTTGGTGATTTGATAGAGTTGTTTTTTGGACTAAATCCTTATACATTTGGAAAAACGATTGCAAAATGAAAATGATAATTTCTCCCGCAAAATCGCTAAATTTTGATGCGGTTTTACCCAATTCGACAAACTCAAATCCATGTTTTATTGAAGAAGCTAAAAGAATAAATGAGCTTTTAAAAAAGAAATCTCCAGTTGAATTATCGCAATTAATGCATATTTCTGATAAGCTTGGGAATTTAAACTGGGAACGGAATCAAAATTTTAACAATCAGGAGAGTTTGAAAAACTCAAGGCCTGCAGTCTTTGCATTTAATGGAGATGTATATTCTGGATTAGATGCCTACACGCTTCCGGAGGAGAAGATCAGTAAAATGCAAAACAGCCTTAGGATTCTTTCAGGTCTTTATGGAGTGCTTAAGCCTTTAGATTTAATTCAACCCTACCGCCTAGAAATGGGCACTAAAATTGGAATTGAAAAAAATAAAAATCTTTATGAATTTTGGAGACAGAAAATAACCAGCTTTTTAAATTCAGAATTAGAAGAAGAAGAGCTTTTTGTCAATCTGGCAAGCACTGAATATTTTTCTGCGGTAGATCAAAAAGTCTTAAAAACCCCAATCATAGCACCTCAGTTTAAAGATTTTAAAAACGGAAAACTTAAAATAATATCTTTTTATGCCAAGAAGGCAAGGGGAATGATGGTGCGTTATTTATTGGATTCACCAAAAAATGATTACGACGCACTACTCGGGTTTGATTCTGGAGGTTATGTCTATAGTGAAGCACATACTGAATCAAAACTAGCCCCAGTTTTTATTCGATAGTACTTATAAAAGCGACGGGTCAATTCCCAAAACATGACTTTCAAGGTATTTGTTTAACAGATACGCATCTAACATTTCTGATCCCAAAAGCGAATCGTCTTTTAAGAGTTTAACGATATCCAATTTTAAATAGGATTTAAGCATGGGTTTTGAAATCTCAGAAAAACTGTAATGCCATGGTTCATAATAGAATCCACTACGTTCTTTGTCCAGAGTGTAGGGTCTGATAAATCCAAAGTTTTGGGCGTTCTTATCCATCCAAATCCTGAGTTTTTCATAAGGTCCCCCATCATGAAACTTCTCTGTAAGTAATACATCCCCTTCGGCCAGAGGATTACTGTCAATCACATCGATTTCGGTCCCCCAGTGGTGTCGAGAGGTCCCCGGAATTGTTGAGTATTCAATGATTTTATTGATGATTTGCAATCCCTCGAGTCCTTCTTTTTTGAATGCATTGAATTTTCGATTCCAAATGGCTTTCTGTTTTTCATAGGACCGATAGGAGGAGACCACTTTAACTTTAATACCTGCCGCCCTAGCCGCCCTTTCCATATTTTGATAAGCCTTTTCAACCTCTGGAAGTAAACGATGATCTTTTCCCACAAGATTTGGTTTTCCTTTACCGATTAATATTTCAGCACCAAACTTTTCATTGCTACAGAAGTTAAGTAAGGGCAGACTGATTAGGCTACTGATAAATTCAAAACGATTCATGAGTTGTTTTTTATGTAACGTTGATGTATTCCAATATTTTTTATGTTGAATACTTTGCCAGCAGGACGATATCCAAGGTTTAAATAGAAATTTTTGGAGTTTACCCTTGCGTTGAGCCAAATGTATTCAATTGATTTATTTAATCGAATTTGTTGTTCAACTTTTTGAACCAGAAGCGACCCAATACCTTTCCTTTGGAATTCATGATTAATAGCGATACCCCTGAGTTGATAGCTTTTTTTTAAGGGAAAATCACTACAATTATTGGGCAGTGCAGACAATACGCCGATGATAATGTCTTCTTTTTTTGCACAAAGATGAATGCTATCTGGGTGATCGTCATTTTCAAATCGGCAACTCTCGAGGGGTTTCCCTTTTCTGAGAATTGGATGCCTAACCTGATGGGTTGTTTGGGACGAAGACGATTGAATAATCATATGGGTCAAAATATAAAAATACTAAATTCTAATCATAGGATAGATTTTGAGTCGGTATTAATACTAAAAACTACTTTTTAATTAAAAATTAACACCAGAAGGATTTAATAAATTAATTAGCTTCTTATCTTTAACCATGAGAAAATTCATATTGCTATTGCTTCTTTTATCAAACATGCTTTCGTGGGGACAAAATCGAATGCCTATAAAAGGGAAGTTGCTCTATCGTAATGTAAATGTTGTAGCAGCCAACGTAGTGAACAACACCGCACAAATAAACACCATTACTGATGGCGATGGAGAATTTGAAATTGATGTAGCGCTGGGAGATGAGGTTCTGTTTTCTTCTGTTCAATACCTTATAAGAACTGTTGTTATCACTCCTGAAATACTTCAAAACAATAGGCTAACGGTTGCTGTGAATGAGCGAATAAACGCACTTGAAGAGGTCGTGATTACGCCTTATAACACTGAAAAGTTTCTTGATTTAAAGGAAGAAGAGTTTAAGTCTTATGATTATGAGCTGGACAAGTCCTCAAAGTTGGATAATGTATTGGTGAAAAAAGACCAATTAACCAACGGTTTAAATGTGATTAATGTGGTTAAATTAATTGCAAAAATGGTAAGTGGTAAAACCGAAGAGGAAAAGAACAACCTTAAGCCAAGCGAGATTTTACTTTATGTTTTTGATGACGACTTTTTTACAAGAGACCTTAAGCTAAAAGAGGATCAAGTTGTCGGTTTTCTTGAGCATATAGATAAAAACTTACCTTCTCAAAAATTATTAAAAGTAGATAAGCAATTCGAGTTGATTGATTACTTGATCTCTGAGAGTCAAAGTTATAGAGCTCAATTTTAGTTATAAAACTAGTTACTATGAGAATATTTAGAAAGCGTTCTAGCTTATTTTTTATTATTGCTTCTGCTGTGTTGCTGTCAGCAATGATTTCTCATAAGTTTTATGTTACGACCACCTCTTTAAGGTTCGTTGAATCCAATAACAGTTTTCAAATCACCTCTCGACTTTTTATTGAGGACATTGAATCGATCTTGGTAAAAAGCAGTAATACTGAATTGAAACTAGCACCAGACAGTGACGCATCTGTTGTGGATAGTTTATTAACGAATTACTTTGAAGACAATTTAATATTTACCTCTGTTGAAAATGAATTTAAAATTAATTTTTTAGGTAAGGAATACAAAGATGATACGATGGTTTGCTATTTGGAACTGAAATTTGACAAGCTGGATGAAAATATCAACATACAAAACACCCTACTATTTGATTTTTCAGAAGAGCAAAAGAACATCGTTCATTATAGAAATGGAAATCAGCGAAAAAGTTTTTTATTTACTCACACCCAACCTCGTTTTAAAATCAAATTAAACCTTTTATAATTTTAGTACAAACTAATTTGAAAATAGGAAAAAATTGTACATTGGACTGTACAAATAAATCTAAATCTTATGAACAAAATTTATTCACATTTAATTATTTTCGCGACCCTTTTTTTAACGACAGGCTTGTTAGCGCAACCCGATTCAGTAGTCGCAAAAGAAGGGGGTCACACCAATAACAATAAGTTTAAGCAGCTCTATCAAGAATTTTCAACTCCTAACAGTTATCGAACTGCTTCTGGTGCTCCTGGAGTAGATTACTATCAACAGCAGGTTGATTACATCATGGACATAGAGTTGGACGACAAAAATGAACGCCTTTACGGGGAAGAAAAAATCACCTACACAAACAACTCGCCCGACGCATTGTCTTATTTGTGGGTTCAGTTGGAGCAAAATATAAGAAAGAAAGATGCTATTGCCCATGAAAAAGATGGGAATGGAGCCAAACCTCTAATGATGGTTGAAGAATTTGTTTCGGATTACCTTAAAGATCCATTTGATGGCGGTTTTAATATTCAGTCCGTTAAGGATGCTAACAATCGACCACTCAAGCACCTTATCAACGAAACGATGATGAGAATTGATTTGCCTACTCCGATAAAGAGTGGAGATCAGTATACTTTTTCTATAAAATGGTGGTACAACATTAACAATCACGTCGAAAATAGAGCACGTTCAGGATTTGAATATTTTCCCGAAGATGGAAATCGTGCCTATGTAATCGCTCAGTTTTTCCCAAGATTGGCCGTTTATAATGACGTGGAAGGATGGCAGAATTATCAATTTTGGGGTAATGGTGAGTTTGCTTTAAACTTTGGGGATTACGAAGTTAATTTGACCGTTCCTGCAGATCATATTGTCGATGCAACTGGCGTATTACAAAACCCGAAAGATGTTTTATCTAAACAAGAATTAAACAGGTATAAAAAAGCTCAAAACACTTTTGATAAACCAGTAATTATTGTAAACCAGGCAGAGGCTGAAGCACGTGAAGCTGGGTTCTCTGAAAAGAAAAAAACTTGGAAGTTTATTGCTGAAAACGTTAGAGACTTTGGATTTGCAAGCTCTAGGAAGTTTATTTGGGATATGATGGCCGTAAAAGTTGGGTCACGAAAAGTGATGGCTGTTTCCCTTTATCCTAAGGAAGGGAACCCTTTGTGGGAAGAATATTCCACTGTTGCAGTAGCTCAAGCCTTAAAAACGTATTCAAAATTTACTTTTGAATATCCTTATCCTAAAGCGGTTTCAGTTCATGCCAAAAATCAAGGGATGGAATATCCGATGATTTGCTGGAATTATGGTCGTCCCGAAAAAGATGGAACTTATTCTGATAGGGTTAAATTTGGAATGATTAGTGTCATTATCCATGAAGTGGGGCACAATTTCTTTCCAATGATTGTGAATTCTGACGAGCGTCAATGGGGCTGGATGGATGAAGGGTTAGACACTTTTATGCAATACCTTACAGAGCAAGAGTTTGGAAAAAATTATCCAAATTCAATTTTGGGCTTGGACAACTACCCTTCTCGTAGAGGGGCGCCTTCAAAAATTGTTAATTATATGGGAGGAGATCAGAGTTTTATTTCTCCGATCATGTCCAATCCTGAAAATATTTATCAATTAGGGCCAAATGCTTACGCCAAGCCAGCCACAGCATTAAATATACTTAGGGAAACTGTTATGGGCAAAGAGCTTTTCGATTACGCTTTTAAAACCTATGCACAGCGTTGGATGTTTAAGCACCCTTCTCCTGAAGATTTTTTCAGAACAATGGAAGACGCTTCTGCAGTCGATTTGGATTGGTTTTGGAGAGGATGGTTCTATTCTACAGATTACGTCGATATTGGCGTGAAAAATGTCAAAAAGTTTTTTATTTCAAATGAACCAAATGCTGAAATTAAAGGAAAATTGGCCGCTTATAATATGACCTTAGATGATCTTCCCCCAGCTGTTTTTACAGTAATGGATGACAGTGATGATTTTAATCCTGAATATGCAGAAGGCTCTCCAATGGACCATTCTACAGTATTGGATGCTTATGTGAAAGATAATTTCACTGAAGAGCAACTTAAGGGGCTTAAGGTTCCTAAGTATTTTTATGAAATTGAATTTGAAAAGCCTGGAGGCCTCGTAATGCCCATAATTGTTGAGTATACTTTCGCCGATGGTACTTCGGAAAGAATTAAATATCCTGTTCAAGTTTGGAGAAAAAATGACAAAGTGGTTCGTAAAGTTATGGCTTCAGACAAAGAAATTACTAATATTTTGGTTGATCCTGATTTAGAAACTGCAGATATTGATACGTCAAATAACAGCTGGCCCAAAAAGGAGGCTGCTAGCGATTTTGAAAATTTTATTAAAAAAACAGAAAATTAAAATCTCTTAAAAGCACGACTTATTTAAGTTGTGCTTTTAAGTTGTGTTTTTTATATCTTTGATTAAAATATAAATTAATGTTTCTTTTTATTAGCGGTGCAGAGCTCGTCTTTGTTTTTTTTATTGTTTTGCTCGTATTCGGGGCAGATAAAATCCCTTCGATTGCGAGATCACTGGCAAAAGGAGTGACTCAAGTGCGTCAAGCCACAAATGAAATAAAGTCCGAAATTCAAAAATCTGCGGATACAAAAGATTCCGTAGGTTCAATTGGAGGTGAAATTAAAGATCAGGTAGATAAGGTTAAAGAAGATTTTGACAACCTCACGGATTCAATAAAAAGAAAGCTCTAAACCTTCCTGCAGATTGTTAAGCCATCTCTGAGCGGCAATAATAATGTTTCCACACGTTGATCATTCTTAACATGTTCGTTAAACTCTTTCAGTGCTGGTGTGTCCATATCCTTGATTGAAGTAGTTTCCTCTAATACCTTTCCACTCCACAACACATTGTCGGCAATTAGGATCCCTTTTGGATTTAATTTTGGAATTAAAAGGTTAAAATAATTAAGGTAGTTTGCTTTATCCGCATCTAAAAAAATTAGGTCATAGGATAGATCAAGTTTTGAAATCACATCTTTAGCTGCTCCTAAATGGCATTTGATTTGGTTCTTGTAATCACTTCGGTTAAAGTATTTTTTCTGAAAATCAATCAATTCTTCGTTGGTGTCAATCGTGTGGAGCAGTCCGTCTTTCTGTAATCCTTCTGCCAAGCATAGAGTCCCATAGCCAGTGAAAGTTCCTACTTCAAGAATTGTTTTGGGTTGAATTATTTTTGACAACAAACTTAAAAACCGACCCTGTAACGGCCCGCTAAGCATCCTCGGTTGAAGAATTTTTTGATAAGTTTCTCTTGCTAATTCTTTGAGCAAATCAGATTCATTATCGGAATGAAGCAGCGCGTAATCCAAGATTTTATTGTCTATAAAATCCATAGGTTTAAAATCTATTTATTAAGTTGCCTAATGTCCTTTGGTCTTGCATATTCAAAGCGCTCTTCGAGCTTTGGAAGCGCATAACCATCCAGTCCGTTGACAACGACTACATTGCCCTTGTCGAGTTGAACCCAGCCATCTTCACCGATCATTTCATCTCTTACATAGATATGCTCAATGGCGGCAACAATCAAAACACAACCGTTTTCTTTGATTAGATATTCGTTCAAAAAACGACATCCTAACTGTACAGGTGCTCCTTTAACAAAAGGTGCTTGCCAATCTCCTTTGTACTCGGCATTAAGACCGGTTTGGTCAAACTCAGAAATATATTCCTCATATTTTGCACTGGTATGGTGCGCATCTTCGATATGGTCAACCTTGATGTGATTGACTGTGAAAACCCCATTTTCCTTTATATTTTTATAGGTATCACGTGGCACAGTGTTTGGGCGCATGGTGAAGTTGATCAAAGCAGGGTCGCTTCCTAGATGGGTGATCGAACTGAAAACTGCGAGATTTTCATATCCCGATTTTGATCGGGTTCCTATCATATTGGCCGACTTGTATCCTGTGATACTGTTCACTAAGTTTAAACGATAAATCTTGGACAATTCTTTTACGTCAGTTTGATTAAAATATTGCATAATGTATTTATAGATATAGTGTGAATCTTATTTTAAAGAATGTCAAATTAAGAATTAGATTTTTTCTCAAAATACAAAACGGCAGACAAAAGGGCTATTACGATAATTACTAGACCTCCAATAAACATGAAATGATCCTTATTCTCGTTTGAGGAAAGAAAGCCGTCAGTAACCTGAATATCAATGAATCTGATGGCAATCCCCAATGGAATTAAAATGAGAATATATTTAAAACGATTGATGCTTTTTTTCACTATTTAAAATTTGTCAGCAGAATGATTACTAAGATAATTTTTTTTACAATCCCGAAAATGATTGCATAGCGTAGGTGTTTTTTATTGATTTTCAAGATAAAGGATTTTAGTAAAAATAGTGTTTATTTTTTTTAAACGAAACTATTGTAAAAAAAATGGGTGGGAAAGCTCCCACCCATAAACGAAATAAAAACCAAACAATTAAATAATTAAACTAAAACTTCTTATAAACTTACTGCTCTTAAGAGCAATAGATAATGCTTTTTGTATTTTACAAATATAGAGTCAAATTCGTTCTTGTAAACTCCTTTCTAAACATTAAAAGGCTATTTTGCTGAATGTGTAATGTTGCGGCTAAGAAATTCATATATAATCATTTTGAAGCCTTTAAAATCCGTTATTTGTAATATTAAAATGGAATTACTTTTGTTGTTTTCTTCAAATAAATTGGCTAAACGTTTAACAGTTTAATTCTTTACATTTGGTTAACATTAGAATTAATCTACACACTAAGACCTAACTGTTTGGTGAATGGTAAATATTTTGAGAGATCAATTGCTTTTATTAGGTTATATTCTACTCTTTATGTTCTAATTTTCTAAAAGATTATACTAGTTATTAGTCGTTAATAAATCACTTCAAATCTATGGCTGCAAAAGTAATTAGAAAGGAAATGGTGTTGTTTAGGAGAATAGTTGATAGGATAACTGCAACTGCTAATGTTTCAGATACAAAAATAACTAAACCTCTGGTGAAGCAAAAAGCTATGAATCAATTTTTGAATCTTAGTAAATAGTAATCAGGGGTTTTCTTTTTACCGATAGGCATATCCTTTTCAGCAAGTTCTGTTATTTCTAGTCCTATAAAACAGGTCATTAGAATTAACGCTATAAAATATTATCAATTAAGTAAGAAGTAATATATTTGAAACCAAAACGATGTTTGGGCACAATTCAAATGTTTAAAACAGCTAGTTTTTTACGGGTGTTTAGCTCAGTTGGTTTAGAGCGCTACCTTGACAGGGTAGAGGTCATGGGTTCGAATCCCTTAACACCCACAAAAGCCTCCTAATGGAGGCTTTTGTTATAGTGTATGCGCTGTTATTCCTTAAATAAAAACAGCTTACTTAAAGCTTTTAGAAGTCAGTAAGCACCTAAACGATCACTTTAGCAATTACAAATCCGATTGCAATTCCTACAATCAGCATTATTAATACTTTTCCAGAAAAGAACCACGAGAAATTTTTTTCCCAAGAATCAGGTATAAAATTATTGTTTTCATCTAGTTCTTTCCCTGTACGAGTAGAATAACCTGCGTACCAGTATACTCCTCCAAATAACACCGCTAGAAAAACTAGAACTACTAATGCATCTACCATATTTACAGATATTTAATTAATGTATTAGTAAAAATAATTTTTTTTTGAGATATATTCCTAAAATTTCCCCAAAAATTTTTTTTATTTAAAAAAATCACCTTTTTTTTGGGTAAAACTTATTTTCGTCCATAACCCCCTAAATTTAAAGTTTGTGTTAAATGATTTTATGACCTATTTTTAGGTTTTAAAAACAGAACATGAATCATAAAATATCAAGTCTTTTCGAGTATACAACAAAATACGAAAATAGCATTTCCAATCCCGAGGCTTTTTGGGGAGAAATTGCTGAAGATTTTCGTTGGAGAAAACCATGGAGCAAAGTATTAGATTGGAATTTTGAAGAACCCAAAATGGAGTGGTTTAAAGATTCGAAATTAAACTTAACTGAAAATATTTTTGAGAGACTACTCCCAACGCATGCTGATAAAACTGCCATATTGTGGGAGCCAAACGACCCTAATTCTGATTCTGTGAGTCTTACTTATGCTGAGCTTTTTGAAGCTACTTGTAAGTTTGCGAATGCGATGCGTGCAAATGGTGTACGAAAAGGAGATCGTGTAATTATTTACATGCCGATGGTTCCTGAAGCCGCTATTGCCATGTTGGCCTGTGCCAGAATCGGAGCAGTACATTCTGTAGTTTTTGCTGGATTTTCATCTTCGGCATTGGCAGACAGAATCAATGATTGTCAAGCGAAAATGGTGCTTACTTCTGATGGGAATTTTCGCGGGAGTAAACAGATTCCTGTGAAGGCAGTTGTTGACGAGGCTTTGGAAAAAACAACGACCATTGAAAAAGTTATTGTACTTAAGAGAACGGGGGAGCCTGTTGATATGAAGACAGGGAGAGACATCTGGTGGAGCGATGCGATTGCCGAACAGTCTTCTGAGAATGAGGCCGAAGTAATGGATGCCGAAGACATGTTGTTTATTCTTTACACCTCTGGTTCAACCGGACAGCCCAAAGGCGTTGTTCATTCAATTGCAGGTTATATGGTTTATACTTATTATTCTTTTATAAATGTTTTTCAGTACGAAGAATCTGATGTTTATTGGTGTACAGCTGATGTCGGTTGGATTACTGGACATTCTTATATTGTTTACGGACCGCTTTTGGCTGGTGCAACTACTTTAATGTTTGAAGGCGTTCCGACCTACCCGCATCCTGGACGTTTTTGGGAGATTATTGATAAATATAAAGTCAATCAATTTTATACTGCACCTACTGCCATTCGTGCCCTTCAAGTCTACGGTCTTGAACCAATTGAAAAATACACTTTAGATTCACTTAAGGTAATTGGTTCAGTAGGAGAGCCAATAAATGAGGAAGCTTGGCACTGGTATCACGAAAATATTGGAAAAGGAAGATGTCCATTAGTAGATACTTGGTGGCAAACCGAAACGGGTGGAATAATGATCTCACCCCTTGCAGGTATTACTCCAAATAAACCGGCGCACGCCTCGTTACCTTTACCCGGAGTTCAGCCAGTAATTGTCGATGCAGAAGGAAATGAGCTTATAGGGAACAATGTGGAAGGAAATCTGTGTATAAGATTCCCATGGCCTTCAATAATAAGAACAACCTATGGGGACCACAACCGTTGTAAAGAGACCTATTTTTCTACATATAAAGGAATGTATTTTACTGGTGATGGTGTAAAACGAGATCATGATGGTTATTTAAGAATATTAGGTAGAGTTGATGATGTGATCAATGTTTCTGGTCATAGAATGGGTACTGCAGAAGTGGAAAATGCGATAAATGAACACCCCGAAGTTGTCGAGTCCGCCGTAGTAGGTTTTCCCCATCCGATAAAAGGGCAAGGAATTTACGCTTATGCAATTTGCAATTCTTCGACAAAATCTAATGCTGAGATGGAAAGTGAAATTAAAGCCATGGTGAGAAAGATAATCGGTCCTATTGCAAAACCCGAACATGTTCAAATTGTATCTGATCTCCCGAAAACAAGATCTGGAAAAATAATGCGTCGTATTTTAAGAAAAGTAGCAAGTAAAGATGTATCAAGTTTAGGCGATACTTCTACGTTATTAAATCCTGAGATTGTTCAAGAGATTATTAAAGGTGCTGGATTAGAATAAGTTTTACAGCAACTCAAGTAACTTCTCCAAAGCCATTCCTCTTGAACCTTTGAGAAGGATGGTTTTGTTGTTGAAAGATTTCTTTTTAAGGTATTCTTTAATGTCGCTTAGGGTTTTAAACTTCTGTATTCTTGAGTCCCTGCTTGAAGTCTTAAAAAAGGCTTCCCCGACAATTAGAATTTCCTCCAAATTAGTTTCCTCTAACAACATTACTGTTTTTTGATGTTCCTCATCGGTATAGGCTCCAAGTTCAAACATATCGCCTAGGATGACAACGCCATTTTTGTTTGTGTTTAAAGCGAAAGCTTTTATAGACACTTCCATGCTTGTGGGATTTGCATTGTAGGCATCTAATGTGATTCTATTTGTCCCTTGAGTAATAGTTTCCGAACGGTTATTAGACGGCGAATAAGCAGAAACACCAAAATTTATATTTTCGTTAGAAATTTCAAAATACTTTCCAATGGCAATTGCCGCTCCGATATTAGTGAAATTATAAAAGCCATTTAGGTTACTATTAATTATTTTATCTTGAAATTTTATTTTTAATGGATTTCCACTTTTTGTTAAATATTCAATCACACAAGTTGCATTCAGATCTTCTCCAAAAGAATAGTATTTACTTTTTGTTTTCCATTCCTTTTGAATGGGATCATCCTCATTTATAAAGAGCGCTCCTTCTTTGTTAACGAGGTGTTCAAAGAGCTCTGTTTTAGCTTTTACAACTCCTTCTAAGCTTCCAAAACCTTCTAGGTGTGCTTTCCCAAAATTAGTAATTAGACCATAATCGGGCAAAGCGAGTTCACAAAGCTCTTTTATTTCTCCTCCATGATTCGCTCCCATTTCAACAATCCCGATTTCGGTATCTGTATCAAAGCTTAACAAGGTTAAAGGAACTCCTATGTGATTGTTTAAGTTCCCCTCAGTAGCTTGAGTTTTATATTTTTGAAACAAAACACTTTTTAAGACTTCCTTGGTGGTGGTTTTACCATTGCTTCCAGTGAGTGCAATGATTTTTGCTTTTAGGGATTTCCTGTGAAAACGAGATAATTCTTGGAGTGTTTTTAAGGTGTCTTCTACACAAATCATTTGGTTATTTTCCCTGGCAATAACTGGATCATCAACCAGAGCAAAAATTGCTCCTTTTTGAATGGCTTCTTTAGCAAATAAATTTCCATCGAAGTTTTCGCCTTTTAGGGCGACAAACAAACAATTGTCTTTTATCTTACGAGTGTCAGTTACAACTCCCGAAGAGGCTAGAAAGTATTTATGAATTTCATGTAGCATCATGTCAAAAAAAAAGGCATCTCAGAGGATGCCTTTATGAACGATTATTACCTGGCCCGCTTGTGTCTTGCGGTCTTCTTTATATTGCTTTTTTGCCCTAAACGAGACATTGCGCATCTGAATCCTATATAATCAGTTGCGATGTATTGTGGCAAATATCTTCTTTGTGCAGGGTCTAACCAGTAAGCCCTATCTTTCCAAGAACCTCCCTTATAAACTCTTACTTCGTCTGTTATAAGTGAAGTTCTGTTTGTAGACTTGTCAATTCTTCTGATGATATTTCCCTCTTCATCCAACTCTACTTTTGGATGGGTTGGGGCGTTGTACATCACAGTGCTCTCCGGACGTTTGTTTGGGTTGTTTTCGTCATCACCTCTAGCAGATGCAAAAAGTCTTGTTGATTCAACATCACCATCACGAATATTTCTGTTGTCACTCTCTGTGAAATTTTGTCTCAAAAAAGTTTCTTCTTCATCAACAGGGATTTGAGCGAGTTGACCCGGAAGACGTTTTAACATTATTTTCCCATTCGGAAGCGTATCATATACCAGTTCGTCTGGAGAAACGATTACAGCTTTTCCGTCTTCTCCAATTGCACTTTTTGAATAAATATTACCTCTATAATAGTTAAAGTCATTTGCTTCATCATCGATTATTGGGCGATAAACATCAGCAACCCATTCTGCAACATTACCTGCCATGTCATAAACTCCAAAATCATTAGGGGGATAGGTTTTAACTTGAACGGTTATATCTCCACCGTCATCAGACCATCCTGCGATTCCGCCGTAATCTCCTTTTCCGAATTTGAAATTTGCTAATTGATCTCCTTCACTTCTTTTATCACTTGATCTTGTGTATTCTCCAGACCAAGGATATTTCTTTTTACCTCGATAAGTATTGTATTCTCTTTCTCCTACCAAAGCCAATGCTGCATATTCCCATTCTGTTTCTGTTGGAAGTCTATAAGAAGGTAATAAAACTCCTTTGTCAACTCCTGCATATACATTAACAGTAGCAGTATCTTTTTTTACGGTTCCTCTTTTGCCCATAAGGCTATCAGAAGCCATCAATCCACCATAGGCGGTTTCGGGACGTTTTAAATAAGCGTCTGTGCTAAAGGTGCTATTCGCGTTAACGACACCACCCTGAGATTCTCCGTATCTAATATTTTTTTGAACAAAAGATTCGCGTTCTAAAATAAATTCATTTACACGATTTGTCCTCCACTCTGCAAATTGAACTGCTTGAAGCCAATTAACCCCAACCACCGGATATTCAGCATAGGCGGGATGACGCAAGTAATTTGTTGTAAGTTCTTCAAGATAACCTAAAGTGTTTCTCCAAACTAAAGTATCTGGGAGTGCACCTTCATAAATCTGAAGATAACGAGGCTCATTAAGAGGGAATACTGTTTCTAACCAATCCAAATATTCCATGTACATAAGGTTAGTAACCTCAGTTTGGTCGATGTAGAAAGACATAACATGTTGCTGTGAAGGAGAGTTATTCCAATCATGCATAACATCATCTTGGACTTGTCCTTTTGTAAAAGTACTACCTTCTATAAAAACTAATCCTGGCCCAGTTTCTTGGTTTTCAAAATCTAAGTTGTATTGGAATCCTCCGTCTTTAGAATTGATTCCCCAGCCTGTTCCGCGAGATTGATTATTACTTTTTCCACAGCTTACGAAAAACGCAACGAGGGATAGAAATACAAAGCTCTTAAATAAAAATTTGATTCTCATATAGTTACTATAATATATGTATTATATGATTGCAAGATACTAATAATAGCTGTTTTATGCATTAAAATATTATTCAAAATGTTACAATCTTATAATTCATAACGTATTAAGTTTTCTAATATTATATTTTGGCAAATTAAATTGATACAATCCTTCCAAAATATTTTCAGAACTAAAACAGTTTTCCCATTAGATTTAATAGGATATTAACATGGCATTTAAAGGCTTTAGCAATAAATATCTGTTTTTCTCGTTGTAAAGTAATCTAAACCTGAATTCATTAAATGAAACTCAAAAAAATATTTTATTTAGTTTTCACAATTGCCACCTTTTGTTCAGGAGTTGGAATTGCACAAGATCGAGTGATCACTACCGGCGTGCCATTTTTATTAATTACCCCTGATGCTAGGGCTGGTGGAATGGGGGAATTGGGAGTTGCGACCTCAGCGGATGCCTACTCCCAACAATGGAACCCAGCAAAGTATGTTTTTGCTGAATCTCCAAAAGGGCTGAGTTTGAGCTATACCCCCTATTTAAGGAAACTCGTTGATGATATTTTCCTAGGAAGTTTAACCTTTTATTCCCAAATTAACGAGAGAAGCTCTTGGGCGGGGAGTATTAAGTATTTTAGCTTAGGGGATATTCAATTTAATGAAAGTGTTGGAGGAACAATAGTTGATCAAGGCGCTGAGCGGCCAAATGAAATTTCAATCGACCTTTCTTACGCATTAAAATTAAGTGATAGATTTGCGATGTCAGTTGCCGGGAGATATATTCGCTCTGATTTGAAAATATCCACAGATGTGGATGCAACTTCTTCTAATAGCTTGGGGGTTGATATCGCTGGATTTTATAAGGGTAATAATTTTGATTTATTTAATAATAAAGCTTTTTTGAGAGCCGGATTTAACATATCTAATATTGGTCCTAAATTAAAATATGATGAAGGAGGACAAGAAGACTATATCCCTACAAATCTTAGGTTTGGAACGGGTTTGAATTTTATTTTTGATGATTCCAACGCGTTGGGAATCAACTTGGAATTCGCAAAACTATTGGTCCCATCTCCAGTTGCAACCTATGACGACAACAATGTTTTTATTGGATACAGACAACCAGACACCACTTTCTTAGATGCAATATTTAAGTCATTTAACGATGCACCTGGAGGATTCTCTGAAGAGATTAAAGAATTTACTTGGGCGCTAGGGTTGGAATATTTACTAGGGGACAATTTCGCTGTAAGGACTGGCTATTTTAATGAAAGCGAGGAAAAAGGTTCAAGACGCTATCTTACTTTCGGGTCTGGATTTACATTAAACAACATTACTATTGATATTTCATATCTTTCTTCTCTTTCTAAGGTTAGAAACCCATTGGAAAACACCCTTAGGTTCTCCTTGACCTTCAACTTGAATTCTTCAAAATCTAGGCTTAACGACAGTCAGAGTGGTCAAATTCAGGGCACTTATTAAAGATTTTTTTTATTTAATAAATATATTTTCTCCCTACCCTAGAATTCTTTAATTTTACAGAATAATTTAATTTTATTATCTCAACTCGTTTAATGAAAAAAATTACAAAAGAAACTTACCTTAGTTGGTATGAAAACATGATGTTCTGGCGCAAATTTGAAGATAAATTAGCAGCAGTTTATATTCAACAGAAGGTAAGAGGTTTTTTACACTTATATAATGGTCAAGAAGCTGTATTGGCAGGGTCGCTTCACGCAATGGAAATTGGTAAAGACCGAATGATAACCGCCTACAGGAATCACGTTCAACCAATCGGAATGGGTGTAGATCCAAAACGAATAATGGCTGAATTATTTGGCAAGGCAACTGGAACTTCACAAGGATTGGGTGGTTCGATGCACATTTTTTCTAAGGAACACAAATTTCATGGAGGTCACGGTATTGTTGGAGGTCAAATACCTTTAGGCGCTGGAATGGCCTATGGAGATAAATATTTTAATCGCGACAATGTCACCCTATGTTTTATGGGAGATGGAGCAGTCAGACAAGGGTCACTTCACGAAACATTAAACTTGGCGACACTTTGGAAACTTCCTGTTGTTTTTGTTGTTGAAAACAATGGCTATGCGATGGGAACTTCTGTGGCAAGAACTGCAAGCCATGAAGAGATATGGAAATTAGGATTGGGTTATGAAATGCCCTGTGGACCGGTAGATGGAATGGATCCAGTGGCCGTTGCTAAGGCGATGGATAAAGCCATTAAATTTGCAAGAGAAGGCAACGGACCAACTTTTTTAGAAATGAAAACGTATCGTTATAGAGGTCATTCCATGTCGGATGCACAAAAATACAGAACCAAAGATGAGGTTCTTGAGTATAAAAAGATTGATCCTATTTCTCAGGTAAAGGAAATCATTCTCAAAAACAAATATGCCACACAAGAGCAGCTCGACGAAGTTGATGCTAAGGTAAAAGAAGGTGTTCTTGAGTGTGTTAAGTTTGCAGAGGAATCTCCCTACCCAGAAAAGTCTGTTATGTATGACGCTGTATATGAACAAAAGGATTATCCTTTTATTAAGCATAAAATAAAATAAAATGGCTGAATTAATAAATATGCCTAGGTTAAGTGACACCATGGAAGAAGGCACTGTCGCTAAATGGTATAAAAAAGTAGGTGACTCAGTAATTGAAGGCGATATTTTAGCTGAAATTGAGACTGATAAAGCCACCATGGAATTCGAATCTTTTCAAGAAGGTGAGTTACTTTATATCGGAATTCAAGAAGGAGGAACTGCTCCTGTTGATTCACTCTTAGCCATTATAGGTGAAAAAGGAGAAGATATCTCTGGAATGATCGCAGGTGATGAAAGCCCTGCCGATGAAAAGGAAGTTAAAACCGAAGCTGTTGCTGAGGAAACTGCCACCGTCACAATGCCCTCAGGAGTTGAGGTCATTACCATGCCACGATTGAGTGACACCATGGAAGAAGGAACGGTTGCGAAATGGAATATTAAAGTAGGCGATACTGTTGCAGAAGGCGATATTTTGGCTGAAATTGAAACTGACAAAGCAACAATGGAATTTGAGTCTTTTTATACAGGCACACTTTTGCACATTGGTTTAGAAGAAGGACAGTCCGCTCCTGTCGATGCAATATTGGCTATTATTGGAGATAAAGATACTGACAAAGAGGCCGTGAAAGCAGCTTTGTCTTCTATGTCTAAAGCTGATGTGAAGCCACAAGCAATCAAAGAAACAGCTCCTGTTGTTTCAACACCCGAAGCTATTGCAGTTCCAAAACCAGCTCCTGTAGCTCAAGCGCCAAAAGTAAATTCAAATACCAGCGGACGAATTGTGGCCTCTCCTCTTGCTAAAAAACTAGCAGAAGAAAAAGGAATTAACTTGAATAATGTTGCCGGATCAGGCGAAGGAGGAAGAATTATTAAGCGAGATATTGAAAATTTCAATGCTCCTGCTGCTTCAGTACAATCATTTGTTCCTGCTGGAGTAGAAGGAGTTACGGAAATCGCGAACAGTTCCATCAGAAAAGTAATTGCCAAAAGACTTTCCGCTTCTAAGTTTTCAGCACCTCATTATTATTTAGGTGTTGAGTTTGACATGGACAATGCAATTGCATTCCGTCAACAATACAATACCATTCCAGAGACTAAAATCTCTTTTAATGACATCATAGTAAAAGCCGTAGCGCTGGCTTTAAAACAACACCCACAAGTAAATTCTCAATGGTTTGAAGATAAAATCATTCAAAACCACCACGTTCATGTTGGAGTGGCAGTTGCAGTTGAAGACGGTTTGATTGTTCCTGTTCTAAAGTTCACAGATGAAATGGATTTAAGACAAATTGGTGCAACCGTCAAAGATTTTGCAGGCAGAGCAAGAGCGAAAAAATTAACTCCTACTGAAATAGAAGGAAGCACATTTACTATTTCTAATTTAGGAATGTTTGGTATTCAAGAATTCACTTCGATTATCAATCAACCCAATTCAGCAATTTTATCTGTAGGCGCAATAGTCAACAAACCTGTCGTTAAAGAAGGGCAAATTGTGGTGGGTAACACTATGAAATTGACACTGGCCTGTGATCACAGAACTGTTGATGGCGCAACTGGATCTTTATTTTTACAAACATTAAAATCGTATATCGAAAATCCGATTACACTTTTGGTTTCCTAAAAAGAACAACGCTCTTTAAATCGAAAACTATAAAATGATTGACTTATGCAGACGATAGTTGTTTCTGGGGCCAGTAAGGGAATTGGATTGCAAATTTGTATTAAAGCCGCGGCTGAAGGACATCAAGTAATTGCACTATCGAGAAATATCAAGCCGCTTTCTAATATTGAAAACATTCACCCTTTCGCTGTAGACCTTTTAAATCAAAAAGAAATAGATGATTTTGCTGAATCAGTTAAAAGTGAGTTTGGAAATATAGATATATTGATTAATAATGCTGGAAGTTTAATAAATAAGTCTTTTGCCGAAACTACTGATGAAGAGTTTGAGTCAGTTTATAGAGTGAATGTGTTCTCAGTAGCATCGCTCACACGAAATCTCTTGCCGATTATAAACCCCAAGGGTCATGTTGTCAATATAAGCAGCATGGGCGGCATACAGGGCAGTTCTAAATTCCCCGGATTATCAGCTTACAGCAGTAGTAAAGGTGCACTAATCACTTTGACTGAAATGCTAGCGGAGGAGTACGCTAAAACAGGTCCTTCATTCAATGCATTGGCATTGGGCGCCGTTCAAACGGAAATGTTGTCAGAGGCCTTTCCAGGTTATGAGGCTCCCTTAACGGCGCAGCAAATGGGAAGTTATATTCTAGACTTTGCGTTAAATGGGAATCAATTTTATAACGGAAAAGTTCTTCCTGTTTCTTCAAGTACGCCCTAATCTTTATGGAGGCTCAAATAACCGCTTTACAAGACTACCTCCCAAAAGAAGCACATCTTTTAATTTCTGAATATTTATCGCGCTGGAAAGTGAACGTTATTGTCTCTCGAAAACGTGTTACCAAACATGGAGATTACAGGATGTTATCCCATGACGTTCATCAAATTACCATTAACGAAACAACCAATGTTTTCCGATTTTTAATCACCCTCGTACATGAGATTTCACACTTGGTCGCTTTTAAGACTTATGGAAATAGAATCAAACCGCATGGCAAGCACTGGAAATTGTGTTATCGTGAAATGATGTTACCTTTTTTAAATGACTCAGTTTTCCCTTCACCTTTATTAGAGACGCTTGCGCTTCATTTTAAAAATCCAAAGGCAAGCACTGATTCCGATTTTAAATTAGTTGTTGAATTAAATAAATTTGATCCCGAGACAGAGGACACTTATATTTTCGAGTTGAAAGAAGGCTCAGTGTTTAAGATTCATAACGAGAGGAAATTTGTACTTGGTTCGAAAAGAGTGAAAAAATATGAGTGTAAAGAAATTTCTACTGGAAGGTTGTATCTGTTTAGTCCCCATGCAAAAGTAATGCTGCTAAGTTAATTTTAACTCTAAGGATTAAGCGTTATCTCTGAGGTATACCTCTCGAACTTTCTTAAATAAATTAGAAGAATAAATAAAACCACCAACGGCTTCATTTTCGGTTTTAAAAACTTCTTTATTATTTCCTTCCCATTCTTTTTTTCCATTTTGTAAAAAAATAATCTTCTCCCCAATCTCCATTACAGAGTTCATGTCGTGGGTGTTAATTACCGTAGTGATTTGAAATTCTTGAGTAATCTCATGAATCAAATTGTCAATAATCGTTGAGGTTTTGGGATCTAACCCAGAGTTAGGTTCATCACAAAATAAATATTTTGGATTCATGACAATGGCCCTTGCAATGGCAACTCTTTTTTGCATTCCGCCAGATATTTCAGAGGGTAATTTTTTATTCGCATTGATTAAGTTTACCCTTTTGATAACCTGATTGGCACGCGATTGCATTTCTTCAAAACTATTTTTAGTAAGCATTCGCATTGGAAACATAATGTTTTCCTCAACGGTCATCGAGTCAAACAAAGCACTTCCTTGAAAAACCATGCCCATTTCTTGTCTTAAAATACTTCTTTCTTTATTGCTAATGTTTTGAATCGATTGATTTCCAAAATAAATATTTCCTTTGTCAATATTGAATAAGCCAAGGACGCTCTTGAGTAGAACTGTCTTTCCTGATCCACTTTGACCAATAATTAAATTGGTTTTTCCTTTTTCGAAAGTTGTGGAGATATCGTTTAAAACGTTTACTCCATCGAAAGATTTGTATAGGTTTTCAACGACAATCATTAGGTGAGTAAAAGTTGAGTTGTTAAATAATTTGCGATGATGATCAGTACGCTCGTCCAAACAAAAGACGTTGTACTTGCTTTTCCAACTTCCAATGCTCCACCTTTAAGGAAATAGCCGTGATAGGAGGGAACAGTTGCCAAAATGAAGGAAAATATTATTGTTTTTAAAAAAGCATAGCCAACATGGAACGGAATAAAATCTAGCTGAATGCCTTGAATAAAGTCTGCGCTGTTACAAAATCCACCATATATCGATGCGAAGTAGCCTCCAATTATTCCTAAAAACATGGAAACAACAATTACGAACGGATAAAAAAACATCGCAACAATTTTTGGGAATATCAAATAATTATAGGTGTTTATTCCCATCACTTTTAAAGCTTCAATTTGTTCGGTAACCCTCATTGTTCCAAGACTTGAAGTAATAAATGATCCAACTTTTCCAGCCATAATAATGGAAATGAAAGTAGGGGCGAACTCAAGAATAACAGACTGTCGAGTCGCAAAACCAATTAAATATTGTGGTAAAAAAGGGTTGGTCAAGTTTAATGCGGTTTGAATCGCAACAACTCCTCCTACAAAAAAAGAAATGAAAGCGACAATTCCAATAGATCCGATGATTAAGGCATCGATATCTTTAATTATCAGCTCTTTTAATACACTCCATTTTACGAATCTCCTGAAGACTTTTTGGAGCATTAAAAAATAAGCGCCTATGTGATGAATGATAATCATGCAGTAAATTTAAACATTTAACCTTTAAGAGTAGTTCGTTTAATTTGTTAAGTAATTGAAAAATTAAATTTGATAGGTAATAGCATTGATATTCATTCCTGAACCTACACTGGCAAAAAGGATAATGTCTCCCTTGTTAAGTCGATGCCCCTTATAGTTTTGCTTGAGTACCAAATTAAATAAGGTAGGAACCGTTGCAACGGAACTGTTTCCAAATTCTTCAATATTCATAGGAAGGATATCCTCAGGCATTGGAACCTTATAAAGTCTATAAAACCTTTTTGCAATGGCTTCATCCATTTTTTTATTCGCCTGATGAATAAATATTTTTTTTAGTTGGTCGATCTCAATATTTGCATCATCAAGACATTTTTTCATTGCAGCGGGAACATGTCTAAGTGCAAATTCATACACTTTCCTTCCTTGCATTTTGATGTACTTTTCACTTTGATCCGCTTTGGTATTACAGGAGTTACCGTAATAAATGAATTCAGCTTCATTTTCAGAAGTGTAAGTAGCTGAAGTGTGGGATAAAACGCCACCATCCTCATCAGTTGCCTCAAGAATGGTTGCGCCAGCGCCATCCGCAAATATCATGGAATCTCTGTCGTATTTATCGATCACTCTCGATAGCGCATCTGCTCCTACAACCAAGCACTTTGTAGCCATTCCGGCCTTGATAAATGCTTTCGCCTGAATCATTCCCTCGACCCATCCAGGACAGCCGAATAGGATGTCATAGGCAACACAGCTAGGGTTCTTTATTTTTAATTTTGACTTTACCCTTGCAGCTAGGTTGGGTAAGGTATCGATTTGTTTGCTTCCGTAAGGAATGTCACCAAAATTATGGGCTACAATGATATAATCCAATGTTTCAGGATCGATTTGCGCATCTTCAATTGCATCTTGTGCAGCTACAGCAGCAATGTCAGAGGTTTTTAACTCTTTATTGATGTATTTGCGTTGCTCTATCCCAGTAATAGAATTGAATTTATCAATGATGATTTGATTGTCTAATTCAAGTTCCACACCATTGTCATCATAAAATGATTGTGACAAAAAAGCACCGTTATCTTGATTATTTGTTGGAATACAACTGCCGCTACCTGTAATTTTGTAATTCATATATTTAGATTACAATAGTAGCGTTTAATAAGAGATTATATGTCGAAAGTTTAAAAAACGGTATGAAATTCAGTAATTGAATTTACTGAGATAATGATGGTTTTTAAATATTTAAACAAATGCTAGTCAAGCATTTATGTAGTTCTCCACGGGCTCGCAGCTACAGATCAAATTACGATCGCCAAACGCTTCGTCCACTCTTCTCACACTTGGCCAAAATTTATTCTCCTTTACAAATTCGAGTGGGAAAGCAGCCTTTTGTCTAGAGTAGGGGTGATTCCAATGATCACAAGTAATCATTTGTAATGTATGTGGCGCATTTTTAAGCATTGCCAGGTCAGCATCGTCATTTGATCCGATCTCCATTCTGATTGAAATCATGGCATCACAAAAACGATCTATTTCACTCAGATTTTCACTCTCCGTAGGTTCAATCATCATCGTCCCTGCTACTGGAAAAGACACCGTTGGAGCGTGGAAGCCATAATCGATAAGACGTTTAGCAATATCCACAACTTCAATATTTTGTTTTTTGAAGGGTCGACAGTCAATGATTAGTTCATGCGCTGTTCGACCATTTTCACCAGAAAACAGAATTTCATAGGCGCCCTCAAGCCTTTTTTTAATATAATTTGAGTTTAAAATTGCTATTTCGGTAGCTCTTTTTAAGCCACTGGCCCCGAGCATTTTTATGTAACCATAAGAGATAAGGCACACGAGTGCCGATCCCCAGGGCGCACCTGAGATTGAAGAAATAGCGTTTTCTCCCCCTGTTTTTATTAAAGGATTATTAGGTAAAAAAGCTTCAAGATGTTTCGCAACACATATAGGCCCTACGCCTGGTCCACCACCTCCATGTGGTATGGCAAATGTTTTATGTAGATTTAAGTGACAAACATCTGCTCCAATCATGGCTGGACTGGTGAGACCAACTTGTGCGTTCATGTTGGCACCATCCATGTAAACTTGACCTCCAAAATCATGTATTTTTTTGGTGATCTGTCTGATTTTTGATTCAAAAACTCCATGAGTAGAAGGGTAAGTTATCATTAATGCAGCCAGATTGTCTTTGTATTCTTCTGCCTTTTGAGCAATGTCCAGCCAGTCGATATTTCCCATTTCATCTGTTTTAATAACCACGACTTTCATTCCTGCCATAACGGCTGAGGCGGGATTTGTTCCGTGGGCAGAGGAAGGGATGAGACAGATGTTTCGGTTTTGTTCTCCTCTTGACTGGTGATAGGCACGTATGACCATTAATCCAGAATATTCTCCCTGAGCTCCAGAATTGGGTTGCAACGATGTGGCTGCAAACCCAGTGATTTCATTTAATTGAGCTTCCAAGCTTTTCAACATGAATTGATAACCAGCTGCTTGTTCTGTTGGTACAAAGGGGTGGATGTTAGACCATTTTGCCCAACTCAAAGGAAGCATTTCTGCGGCTGCATTGAGTTTCATCGTACAAGATCCTAGAGAGATCATCGAGTGGTTTAGCGCCAAATCCTTTCTTTCTAATGACTTGATGTATCGCATCAATGCAGTTTCGGAATGATAAGTATTGAATGTTTTGTGTGTTAAAAAAGAGCTTTTTCTTGATTGTTTAACTGGGATCCGAAACGAATCCACTTCTATTTTTTCTGAGCTGCTTTTTTGTTTGACGGCCTGTTCGAATATGTTTAGAATTTTCAACAATGAAGAATCATCTGTGGTTTCATTGATTGAAATTCCAATTGTGTGATTATCAAAATAGAGAAAGTTGACATTATTTTTTTCAGCAATGGACTTAATGATTTTTGCATCGGCTTGAACGCAAAGGGTGTCAAAATAATATCTGTTTAGTTGTTTTAAACCCAGATCCTCTAATTTTTTCTCGAGTTTTACTGCATTCAGGTGAATATTCTTAGCAATTACTTTTAACCCCTTAGGACCATGATAAACTGCATACATACCTGCCATTACTGCGAGTAGCACTTGCGCGGTACAAATGTTTGAAGTGGCTCGATCTCTTTTGATGTGTTGCTCTCTGGTTTGTAATGCCATTCTTAAGGCAATGGAATCGTCCATGTCCTTGGTTTGACCAATGATTCGTCCAGGGATGTTTCTTTTATATTCTGATTTGGTTGCAAAATAAGCTGCATGCGGGCCTCCATAACCCAAAGGTATTCCAAAGCGCTGAGTGGTTCCAATTACTGCGTCAACACCATATTTGCCTGGAGCTTCAAGAATTGTTAGGCTGAGAAGATCAGCAGCTACGATTGTCTTTACATCAAACTCTTTGGCTTTTGAAATTGCAGCTGGAAGGTCAATTATATTTCCTGATTTTCCAGGATATTGAAAGATTGCCCCAAAGAAATTTTCATTAAAATAAAATTCCTCTATATCGTCTACGATCAATTCGATTCCTAAAGGTTCTGATCGTGTTCTTAAAACAGAGAGTGTTTGGGGTAATATTTGATCCGAAACAAAAAACTGATTGGTATTTCTTTTTTTCTGATCTGAACTTCTAAGCGCAAATGTCATCGCCATGGCCTCTGCTACTGCAGTGCTTTCATCAAGCAGTGAGGCATTAGAAAGTGGCATTCCCGTGAGGTCACAGACGAGGGTCTGATAATTAAATAAAGCTTCCAATCTTCCTTGAGCTATTTCGGCCTGATAGGGAGTGTATGCGGTATACCACCCAGGGTTTTCCAGAATATTTCGTTGAATAACAGCAGGAGTAATTGTGGGGTGGTAACCAAGTCCAATGTAAGTGTCAAAAAGTTGATTTTTTTCAGAAAGCTCGCGTAATTCGTTTAAGAATTTAAACTCGCTTATGCCTTTTGGTAAGTCTAGCGAATTTGGTAATCGTATTTCTTCAGGAATCGTCTGTTGAAGAAGTTCCGCTATAGAATCCACTTCTAGGGTTGCAAGAATTTGTCGGATTTCACTCTTGTTGGGTCCGATGTGTCGCGACACAAATTCATTCTTCTTCATACCAATTGTTGTTTCGTCAAAATTACGAGATTGGGTTTTAATTTTTAAGTTCAATAAGAGTCAATAATTATTTATTTTTGAACAAAATCGCGACTTATTAACAGTTTCGAATACTTTTGTCTGGTGAATTCAATAATACGCTTGTTCGACTGTTACGTGCGGTTCAATTTTCATGTGGGATTGGCAGTGGTTGCATTAACCCGAGTTACAGCATTTAACTTTAATGTTTCACTCTCCTTTCTGTTTTACGCTACTGTTTTTTGCATTGCATTCTTGGGCTATAATTTCATAAAGTTTTTTTCTCTTTATTTAGAAAACAGATTCAATAAATCAAAATTCTTTCCGTTCCTTTTCCCTCCAATAATCATTGCATTAATAGTTATTTTTATTGGACTCTCAAGTTTTACTTATGCTGCATTAGGTTTGGTTTTTCTAGCGGGAATTTTAGTGCTTTTGTACAGTATTCCTTTGTCAAAAAAAAGAAAAAACTTCCGTGCTTTAAGAGGTTTAAAGATTCATTTAGTAGCACTTGCATGGCTAATCATTACTTTTTATTTACCGCTTGTTTTTTCTGAGACAGTTGATCTTGATAATTTAATTTTCCTTACACTTCAGCGGTATGTTTTCGTTTTGGTGGCGACTTTGCCTTTCGAAATAAGAGATTTAAATTCTGATGAATTTCAGTTGAGCACTTTACCCCAAAAATTTGGAGTTAGAAACACAAAGCTATTGGGTGTCATTTTGATTATTTTTCACTTCTCAATTTCGTTTTTCATCATCAAAACCCCCTTAGACTTTTTTATAATTGAATCTTTTGTTTTGTTGGTATTAATGATTTTAATCTTAAAAAGTGGCGAAAATCAATCAGAATATTACAGTAGCTTTTGGGTAGAGGGCATTCCTGTTTTGTGGTGTTCGCTTTATATTTTATTAAGATAATTATTATCTTGTTCCTTAAAATCAAATAAGATGTTTATAAGAATTATTATGCTCTGGATGTTCGTTCAGTTACCAACGGTTGAAGTTGTCGAAAAGCCTGTTTATGAAGTTCTTTTAAAAGAAGGACATCAATTAATTGATGTTAGAACTCCAGTTGAATTTATGGAAGGACATATTGATGGTGCTAAGAATATTAATGTCAAATCAATTGAGTTTTTAGATCAAATAAACTCCCTTTCGAAAGAAGATACGTTGTTGATCTATTGCCGATCAGGACGAAGAAGCGCTAAGGCCACGCATTTAATGGATTCCTTAGGGTTTAAAAAAATATACGACCTAAGAGGCGGCTATTTAAATTGGACAGGCGTTTATAATTAATTCACCAAACCTGCTCTTCTGAGCAAAGCATTAGGGTCAGGCTCTTTTCCTCTAAATCTTTTGTAAAGTTTCATTGGGTGTTCGGTGCCACCTTTTGAGAGAATGTTTTCCAGAAAAGACTGAGAGGTTTCTTTGTCAAAAACTCCTTTTTCTTGAAACAACTCAAAAGCATCTGCATCCAGAACTTCAGCCCATTTATAACTGTAATATCCTGCGGAATATCCTCCCTGAAAAATATGAGAAAAAGCAGTGCTAGATGCGTTTTCAGGAGTGTCCGAAGTAAATTGTATTCTTTTTAATATTTTAGTTTCATGTTCCTTGATGTCCTTGATTTCAAGGGCATGTTTCCCATGATAAGACAGGTCTAAAAAGCTAAAACCTAATTGTCTAAGTGTTTGAAGTCCTTGCTGAAAATGAGCTGCTTTTTTTATTTTTTCAATCAAATGTATTGGGATCACTTCTTCCGTTTGATAGTGCTTGGCAAACAAAGCTAAGGCCTCGGGTTCGTAGCACCAGTTTTCCATAATTTGACTAGGTAACTCAACAAAATCCCAATAAACGCTTGTCCCACTCAAACCACTATAAGCTGTGTCGGCAAGTATCCCGTGTAGTGCATGTCCAAATTCATGAAACAGGGTAGTTACCTCCTGAAAAGTTAATAGAGAGGGTAGTGTTGCGGTGGGCTTAGAAAAGTTACATACAATTGAAATGTGAGGACGTTGATTTTTACTTTGTGAACGGTAGGATGTCATCCATGCGCCATTTCGTTTTCCAGGTCTTGGGAAAAAGTCTGTGTATAATATGGCGTGGAATTCCCCGTCATTATTATACACTTCATAAACATCAACTTCCTTGTGATAGCCCTCAAGCTTGTTGTTTTTCTTAAAGCTTAATCCATACAATCTAGCTACAATTTCAAAAAGCCCCGACTGTACTTTTTCCAAAGAAAAATAAGGTTTGAGCTCTTGTTCGTCGAGCTTTAACTGCGTTTGTTTTAACTTTTCAGAAATATAAGCAGTATCCCATTTTTCAATAGTATCAATTTGAAGATGGCTTTTTGCAAATTGTTTCATCTCTTCCCATTCTGAGGTTGCGATGGGCAGTGCTTTTTCGTAAAGATCCTCTAGGAAATCAGTTATTTTCTCTTCAGATTGTGCCATTCGTTCCTCTAGAACAAAAGCTGCATGGGATTCATAACCCAAAAGTTTTGCCCGTTCATTTCTCAGTCTGACAAGTTTTAGGATGATTTCGGTATTGTTATGGTCGTTTTCTTGAAAACCTCTTTTTCCAAAGGCAATACTCATGTCTTTTCTAAGCTCGCGATTTTCAATGTAGGTCATAAAAGGAATGTAACTTGGATAGTCCAAAGTGAAAACCCATCCTTGTTTGTTTTTGGAATTGGCCATTTCAGCGGCCATCTCTTTTGCAGATTCAGGCAAACCCTTCAATTGGCTCTCATCTGATATGTGTAGTTCAAAAGCCTGACTGTCTGCCAGAACATTTTCTCCGAAAGTGAGTCCTAACTTTGCTTTTTCGGAATCTATTTCACGCAATTTTTCTTTTTCCGATTTTGATAATAAAGCTCCGTTTCGAACAAACCCCTTGTATTCTTTTTCTAAAAGGGTTATTTGTTCCGTATTGAGTTTCTGGCGGTCTTCGTTTTCGAAGATGTACTTAATCCTATTGAAAAGTGCGTTGTTAAGTCGAATGTCATTTTGAAACTCTGTAAGTAGCTGGGAGGCCTCCTGTGTGACCGCCTGAAGTTCATCAGAGGTTTCAGCACTATTGAGATTAAACAACAAAGCACTATTTCGTTCGAGAAGATCGCTGCAATTTTCCATTGCTTCGAGAGTGTTCTCAAAAGTTGCTATTGAACTTTGATTAGTGATCTCATCAATTTCAATCAGGGCATTTTTGATGTTTTCAGTTAATGCAGGGAGAAAATGTTCCGAAGAAAATTTACTAAAAGGAGCAGCTTGAAAAGGGGTTTCAAACGAACTTAAAAGGGGGTTTTTCAATATTATTTTTTTAAATTTTCTGAACTTTGAATTACTTTTTGTTCTAAGGATTTTTTATAAAGAACAACTTTGTCAAGGACACAACTGTCAGCACATCCGATGATTTGAGCGGCAAGAATACCAGCGTTTTTTGCGCCGTTTAGTGCTACTGTAGCAACGGGAACACCACCTGGCATTTGTAGTATGGATAGAACAGAATCCCATCCGTCAATAGAATTCGATGACTTGACAGGTACACCTATAACTGGAAGTGGTGTCAATGAGGCGATCATTCCGGGAAGGTGAGCAGCGCCACCAGCGCCGGCAATAATTACTTTGAGCCCTCTTTTATGTGCTTCTTCACCATAAGCCATCATCTTTTGTGGAGTCCGGTGCGCCGAAACAATGTCTACTTCAATTTCGATGTCAAATCCTCTGAGAATGTCAATGGCCTCTTGCATGATTGGCAGATCCGATTGACTTCCCATTATTATTCCTACTTGTGCCATATTATTTTGAGATTACTGATAAGGTTTGTTTTACTTGTTCCGCTATTTTTCGAGCAGTTTCTATTTCTGAGTGAATGACCGTAACATGCCCCATTTTCCTGTAGGGACGGGTTTCTTTTTTACCGTAAATATGAGGAATTACCCCATCAATTGCTAAGATTTGGTCAATGTTTTTGTAATGAACAGCTCCGGTATGTCCCTCGCTACCAACAAGGTTAACCATCACACCAGCAGTTTTACTGTCTGTTTTGCCCAAGGGCAAATTGAGTATGGCCCTGAGGTGCTGCTCAAATTGACAGGTATAGGAAGCTTCAATGCTAAAGTGTCCACTATTGTGGGGTCGTGGAGCAACTTCATTTATCAAAATCTCTCCCTCTGATGTAAGGAAGAGTTCTACCGCCAACAGTCCAATATGACCATAAGCTTCAGAAACTTTTGTTGCTATTTCTATGGCCTTATCAGCATGTTTTTTATCAATTCTAGCCGGGCATAAAACATATTCCACTTGATTTGAGGTGGGGTGAAATTCTGATTCGACCACAGGGTAATTGACCCTTTCCCCTTGAGCTCTTCGACAAATAATTACGGCGAGTTCGTGGGTAAAACTGACCATTTCTTCGATCAAGCAAGCGCCTTCAAGTAGCGTTTCTAATTCTTTGTTTGATCGAACAATCTTTACGCCATAACCATCATACCCCATCGAAGTAGATTTCCATACAAATGGGAATGACAGCTTCCCTTTTGCGACGGCATCTTTGACTTCGTCGATCCGAGTAAATTCTTCAAAAGGTGCAGTTGGGAGCTTGTTTTTATTATAAAACTTTTTTTGCAAACATTTGTTTTGTATGTTTTTCAAGACATGAGGCTGTGGATAGACTTTGACTCCCTCTTTTTCGAGTTGCTCTAAGGCTTGGACGTTTACGTTTTCTATTTCTATGGTAATTAGATCTAAATTTTTACCAAAATCATATACAGTTTGGAAATCCATCAAATCTCCTTTGATAAATTTATTGCAAGCTATTCTCGCAGGGGCATCATCACTTGGGTCTAATACATGAGTTGTTATATCCCATTTACGGGTTGAATAGAGCAACATTTTACCCAGTTGTCCCCCGCCTAATATGCCAATTGTTTTTGAAGTTGAAAAAAAATCCATTAAATAGTTTTATGCAAAAATAAGCATATCTTTTGTGGAAAGGAAGAAAGCATTACAATTTGGATATCTTTGTATAAAATATTTTTAAATGATTAATCTAGTACTTTTTGGAAAACCCGGTGCGGGAAAGGGAACGCAAGCGGAATTTTTGAAATCAAAATACGAACTATTTCACATTTCAACAGGGGATTTATTTAGACACCACATAACCAACGCAACTGATTTAGGAAAATTAGCTAAATCTTATATGGATCAAGGAGATTTGGTCCCAGACCAAGTCACCATTGACATGTTGAAAGTTGCGGTAGAATCCAATCCAGAGGTAAAAGGTTTTATTTTTGATGGCTTCCCAAGAACCACGAAACAGGCGATTGCCTTAGATGAATTTCTTACAGAAAAATCAATGTCAATTACTGCTACTGTTGCCCTCGAAGCAGCCGATGATGTTTTAATTGAACGCTTATTAAATCGAGGAATAACCAGCGGCAGAGCGGACGATCAAGATGAGGTTAAAATTAGGAATCGTTTCGACGAATACAACAGTAAAACTGCGCCACTTCGTGATTTTTACGAAGATCAAGGAAAGTTTCACAGCATTAATGGTATTGGTAGTATAGAAGAAATTACGGGAAGATTAACATTACTAATAGATAGTTTTTTATAAAAACAGATGACAGAAGGGAATTTTGTAGACTATGTTAAGTTAAAAGTTAAATCTGGAAACGGAGGCAAAGGCTCTGTCCATTTACACCGTGAAAAATTCATCACCAAAGGAGGACCCGATGGAGGAGATGGAGGTAGAGGCGGCCATGTGATCGTAAAAGCGGATCCCAATCTTTGGACACTCTATTCCTTTAAGTTTTCAAGACACTTTGCCGCGGGACATGGAGGACATGGAAGTAAAAGCCGAAGCAGTGGTGCCCAGGGGATTGATGCCTACATCAATGTTCCATTAGGCACCATTGTTCGAGACACAAAAACAAATGAAATACTTTTTGAAATCGTTGAAGCGGATCAAGAAGTCATACTTTTAGAAGGTGGTTTGGGTGGTTTAGGGAACTGGAATTTTAGATCTCCAACCAATCAAACGCCGAGATATGCTCAGCCTGGTAGACCGGCAAAAGAGCTTGATGTAACCTTTGAACTTAAGGTACTCGCTGATGTTGGTTTGGTTGGTTTTCCGAATGCAGGAAAATCTACCCTATTGGCTTCCGTTAGTGGCGCAAAGCCAAAGATTGCAGATTATGAGTTCACCACTTTAAAACCGAACTTAGGAATTGTCCCTTACAGAGATTTTCAATCTTTTGTGATGGCCGACATACCAGGAATTATTGAAGGTGCTGCTGATGGGAAGGGACTTGGACACTATTTTTTGCGTCACATTGAGCGAAACTCGGTTTTGTTATTTCTTATTCCTGCAGATTCTTCAGATGTTAAAAAAACTTTTAATATTCTAATGAATGAGCTTAAAATTTTTAATCCAGAACTGGTAGATAAAGACTATATCGTTGCACTTTCTAAATGTGATTTACTTGATGAAGAGCTTAAAAGTGAGTATGCTAAAGAAATGGCAGAAAATTTCAAAGGCATTCCTCATTGTATGATTTCAGGGGTAGCGCAAACTGGATTGGAGCAATTGAAAGATCTAATTTGGAAAATATTGAATACGCCAAATGCTTAGTTTTAAATTATTTTTTCTAACTTTTTTTTTAAGCTTTCTTTTTTCTTTCTCACAAGAATTAAGGTCTTTTGTTAAATATGATTTTAAAAATGACAAAGTTTATAATCTCAAATTAAAGGAATTAAAAGACAGTTTAAATAAAAACTCAACCAGCAAATTAGAAAGAAAAATTGCAGATTTAGCCTTCTATTATAAAGATTGGGATACCGCCATTGATTTTTATGAAAAAGTAGTCTTAAATGCGCCAAAAGGAGACAGCTACTTTAGACTTTCTGTGGCTGCAGGAAGAAAATCGCTCGAGGTCTCTAGGTTCTATTCTATCAGTTACTTGGGTAAAACAAAAAGTGCTTTATTGAAAGCATTAGAGTTTCAGCCAAACAACCCCTTGTTTTTGAGAACCGCTATAGAGGTTTTTTATGAAATCCCTTATTTTTTGGGAGGAGACAAGGAGTTTGCCAAGGAAAAAGCAGCACTCCTTTATGAGCTTGATCCTGTTGAGGGTTTAATGGCAAAGGGTTATTTAAATGAAAAGGAGGAGAACCTTGTGTTGGCAAAATTTAACTATTCCAAAGCCATAAAATTAATTTTGAAAGAGGAGTTGGAATTTGTTCTAAATCGAGAGAGAAGAGATTTGGCTTACGAGTTAGGGAGAGTGACCGCTGATTTTGAAATTAACGATGAATTGGGAATTACTTCACTTCAATTTTATTTAAAAAACTATAATTTTATTGACAATATTGCCTTGGAATGGGTCTATTTTAATTTGGCTAAAATCTCAATCAAGCAGAAAGCCATGCAAAAAAGTAAGATTTATTTGGAAAAGGCTTTGGAAATTAAACCTGATTTTAAACAGGCACTACTTCTTAAAAAAGAAATAAAATAAAAATGAAAAAACTTCATTTTATCGCAATAGGAGGCAGTGCAATGCACAGCTTGGCAATTGCATTAAAAAACAATGGAGACGAAATCACCGGGAGCGACGATGCTATTTTCGACCCCTCCAAATCCAATTTAGAAGCAGCTGGAATTTGCCCAAAAGAATTGGGCTGGTTTCCTGAAAAAATAACTCCGGATCTAGCAGCTGTTATTTTGGGGATGCATGCAAAAGCAGACAATCCAGAGCTGATTAAAGCCAAAGAAATGGGGGTTTTGATTTATTCTTATCCCGAATTTATTTATGCGTTTTCTAAGGAAAAAACACGGGTAGTAATTGCTGGGAGTCACGGAAAAACGACCATTACCGCAATGATTCTTCATGTTTTAAATTATCAAGATATCGCAGTCGATTATATGATAGGTGCTGGCTTATCAGGATTTGAAAACTCGGTTTACTTGAGTGAAACGAATGATTTTATTTTACTTGAAGGGGATGAATATTTATCTTCTCCCATCGACCTAAGACCAAAATTTCATCTTTATAAGCCACAAATTGCATTGATTAGTGGCATTGCCTGGGACCATGTCAATGTTTTTCCAACGCAAGAAGATTATAACAAGCAATTTGAGATTTTTATTGATTCGATTACTCCAGGAGGTGTTTTGGTTTATAATGATGAAGATGCAACGCTTGCGAGCCTTTCGGCAGCTTCTCCAAATACCATAAGAAAAGAAGCCTATCAGACCCCAGACTTTGTTATTGAAAAAGGTACCACCTATTTGGAAACGGATGAGGGCCCACTTCCACTAGAGATTTTTGGAAACCACAACTTGTCCAATTTGGCAGGTGCCAAATGGATTTGTCAGTTGATGGGAGTTGATGAGGACGATTTTTATCAGGCCATTACTTCGTTCATGGGTGCGTCCAAACGTCTTGAAAAAATGGTTTCTGGAAAAACCAGTCACCTGTATAAAGATTTTGCCCATGCACCAAGCAAGGTAAGTGCAACCACCAACGCGGTTAAAAATCAATTTTCTGAATTTAAACTTATTGCTTGTTTCGAATTACACACCTTTAGTAGTTTAGATAAAACGTTTATAAATAAATATCAAGGCAGTCTTAGTGCCTCAGATCAGGCGATTGTTTTTTATGATCCAGCAGCCTTGAAAATAAAAAATCGCCCTGAAATAAGTGAACAACAAATCAAGCATGCTTTTGACGATGAGCAACTATTGGTTTTTACAGACCCGCAGGAATTAGAGCAATACCTTAATGGATTAGCATACACCGAGTGCGTCTTATTGATGATGAGTTCGGGTAATTATGGAGGAATTGATTGGGAGAAACTTAAGAATACCCTTTCGAATTATTAGAAATACATCTTAAAAAATCCCTATATTTATTATGTACATCAATAAATATGGCGAAATATACCCCTAATTTTACCATCAAACAATGGGAAGCTGCTGATCGACCTAGAGAGAAGTTAATTCAAAAAGGTTCAGATTATCTATCTAATGCAGAGCTACTTGCAATTTTAATTGGAAGTGGTAATCGAGGAGAAAGTGCTGTCCGATTGATGCAGCGTATGATGTCCCAATACGGAAACAGTCTTTCAGAACTCCAAAAGTCATCCATAAATAAAATTATGGATTACAAAGGTATAGGACAAGCAAAGGCTGTGAAAACAAAAGCAGCCTTAGAGCTTTCTAAAAGACTTGTTGAAACGCCTTCGAAAGAACTGGTTCAGTTCACCAGTAGTGTAAAAGTGTTCAATATAATGTTTCCGATTTTAGCCCGTTTGCCCCATGAAGAATTTTGGATTTTATACTTAAATCGTTCCAATGGATTGGTCGATAAAAGCTGCCTTAGTAAAGGCGGAATATCTCAGACGGTTGTCGATGTTCGACTGGCAATGAAAAAAGCACTAGAACTTGGAGCTACTGGAATGATTTTGGTTCACAACCATCCTTCGGGAAATTTACAGCCCAGTAAACAAGACAAGAATATCACCAGAAAATTAATCAACGCTGCAGCAACCTTTGACATTCTCGTTTTAGATCATCTGATTATTTCTGAAAAAGGCTATTATAGTTTTAAAGACGAAAGTATTATTTAAAAATTCGGAATTATTATTCAAAAAAATCATCATTTCTCAATATTTCATTTGATTAGTATAGGGCTTATCAAGTGAGATAAAATTATTAATTACCTTTGTTTGGATGGTGAAGAATGAAATAATTACGGACCTTTTTTTTGATTTAGATCACACTTTATGGGATTTTGAAAAAAACTCAGCACTCACTTTTAAGAAAATATTTAATGAGTTGAAAATTGAAGTTCCACTTTCGGTTTTTCTTGAAAAATACAACCCCATCAACCACGCTTATTGGAAGCTATATCGTGAAGATAAAATCACTCAGATTGAATTAAGGTTTAAGCGGTTAGAAAAAACTTTTGAAGCGATTGATCATGAGATAGCAGGGGCTAGCATAAATGAAATTTCTGATAAATACATCCAATACTTATCTACCTTTCCTCATCTATTTCCTGAAACCATTATTGTTTTGAGCGGTTTGCAAAAGAAATACAACATGCACATAATCACTAACGGATTTGAAGAGGTTCAACACCCGAAGATTGAACGATCTGGGCTCAAGCCTTTTTTTAAACATGTCATTACTGCTGATAAAGTTGGAGTAAAAAAACCCAATCCCATTATTTTCGAGCACGCTTTAAAAACAACAAACACCCTGCCACAAAATGCTCTAATGATTGGAGATAGTCTTGAAGCTGACATCTTAGGTGCAATCCATTTAGGAATGCAAGCCATCCACTTTAATTCTCATCATGAACCCTTTCATGAACACTGTCTTATTATAAATAAACTTGAAGAACTTAAAGCGTTATTGTAGGAATTGCGCTCAATAATTTAATTGAATTAATTTTTAACCCAAGTTTGAAAGTTTTAAATTCGCACATTATGGAATTGCAAAAGGCCCAAAAAATAGTAGACGACTGGATCAAAGAGCATGGAGTCAGGTATTTTGATGAATTGACCAACATGGCGCAACTCACTGAAGAGGTCGGAGAAGTCGCTCGAATTATTGCCAGACGCTATGGCGAACAAAGCGAAAAAGAAAGTGACCGATCCAAAGACTTAGGAGAGGAACTCGCCGATGTTATCTTTGTAGTATTGTGTTTGGCAAATCAAACTGGAGTGGATTTGCAAAAAGCATTTGACAAGAAAATGATCATTAAGTCAGAACGCGATCATGAAAGGCATCAAAATAATCCTAAATTAAAATAAACTTCTATTCTATAATGAATCTTAAACTCGATCATAAATCTAAGAACTGTTTTGGATCAATAACGATAACTGGTTCGAAAAGTGAATCCAATAGGCTTTTGATCTTAAAGGCACTGTATCCGGATTTAGAAATAAGTAATTTGTCGAATTCTGATGATACTCAGGTGACCCTGAAGGCATTGAAGAATAACGAATCTATTGTGGACATTCATCATGCCGGAACCGCAATGCGTTTTTTAACAGCTTTTTTTTCAGTTAAGCCAAATTCTAAAGTTGTTTTGACAGGCTCATCGAGAATGCAAGACCGCCCCATTGAATTATTAGTGGAGGCCTTGCGGTCTCTAGGAGCAGAAATTGAATACGTTAATAAAAAGGGATTTCCTCCTTTAAAAATCACTGGCAAAAAAATAGACATCAGCCAAGTTGCTTTGCCAGCGAACATCAGTAGCCAATACATCTCGGCTTTGATGTTAATTGCTCCCTCCTTAAAAAATGGTCTTGAAATTGATTTGATAGGGGAAACCACTTCCATTCCCTATATTAAAATGACTCAAACTCTTTTAGATAATTTGGGTTTTAAAACCTTTTTTAATAATAATAAAATAAAGATTAGTCCTGCGGAAAAAATTACATTAAATCAATGGACTGTTGAGTCAGATTGGAGTTCTGCTTCTTATTTTTATTCAGTAGTTGCGATTGCAAATAAAAGTGAAATTACTTTAGAAAGCTACTATTCTGAGAGCTTACAAGGAGATTCTGATTTGGTTCAGATTTATAAAAAAATAGGCGTAACGACTGTTTTTAACAACGGCTCGATAACCCTATCTAAAACCCCTAATTTTGTACTTCCCGAAGTGTTAGATTTAGATCTTAGAAACACTCCTGACCTCGCGCAAACAATCGCGGTGAGTTGTTTTGGACTTGGCGTTGATTGTAATTTGACAGGACTTCATACTCTAAAAATAAAAGAGACAGATCGTCTAGAAGCCCTTAAGGTCGAACTTGAAAAATTGGGAGCTATAATTTCAATAACAAATGACAGTCTTGAATTGAGATTTTCTGGTGTAATCAATCAAAATATTTCTATTGATACCTATAACGACCACCGAATGGCAATGGCTTTTGCTCCCTTGGGCATAAAAGTTCCAATCGTGATTAACAATTCTGAGGTTGTTTCAAAATCTTATCCAGGGTTTTGGGAGGACTTCAAAAGTATTGATTTTCAGTATGATATGAATTAGTTTCATATTAAAGTACGATTTACTTGACAAGCCCCCCTTCGGAGAAGTATATTTGCAACGCAAAAAAAATTACATGAAACTATCTGACTTTAATTTCGAATTACCCAATATTTTACTTGCTCAACGACCTTCGCCCGGAAGAGATGAATCCAGGTTGATGGTTTTAAACAGAGCAGAGAAAACAATAAAACACCAAACTTTTAAGGATGTCATTGATTATTTTGATGAAGGAGATTTGATGGTTTTAAACAACACAAAAGTTTTTCCTGCACGTCTGTTTGGTAACAAAGAAAAAACAGGAGCAAGAATAGAGGTTTTTTTGTTGAGAGAATTAAACGAAGAACAAAGACTATGGGATGTTCTTGTTGATCCGGCAAGAAAAATAAGAATTGGAAATAAACTTTATTTCGGGAATGATGACAGCTTGGTTGCTGAAGTCATTGATAATACTACTTCACGTGGAAGGACCTTAAGATTTCTATACGATGGATCTTACAGTGAGTTTAGATCAAAACTTAAACAACTTGGACAAACACCCTTGCCAAAATACATCAACAGACCTATTGAGCCTGAAGATGAAGAACGATATCAAACGATTTACGCAAAGCATGAAGGAGCTGTTGCGGCCCCTACTGCTGGTCTTCATTTCTCCAAACATTTGATTAAAAAACTTCAAATTAAAGGTGTTGATTTGGCAGAAATTACTTTACATGTTGGACTTGGAACCTTTAGCCCTGTTGAGGTTGAGGATCTTTCAAAACATAAGATGGATTCTGAGGAATTGATTATTAAACAAGATTCTGCTGATATGGTAAACAGCGCTCTTAAGAATAAAAAAAGAATTTGTGCAGTTGGAACTACTGTTATGAGAGGATTAGAGTCATCTGTTTCCTCTATGGGTACACTTAACCCTTATGACGGTTGGACCCATAAATTTCTTTTTCCACCGCATGATTTTTCAATTGCAAATTGTATGATTTCTAATTTTCACACGCCAAAATCTACTTTATTGATGATGGTTTCTGCATTTGCTGATGTTGATTTTATAAAAGAAGCTTACACCCAAGCCATTAAGAAAAAATATAACTTTTACTCATACGGCGATGCCATGCTAATTATATAGCATTTCATTCCTTGACAGTTTTCAATTTTGAGTTGTTCGGGAATAAGTACAACCAATGGAAACAGTTAGGAAAAAAGATATTCGCGCCCTATCACTAGAGGATCTGAGAGGTTTTTTTGTCAATAATAATGACAAGGCTTTTAGGGGCAATCAGGTATATCAATGGTTGTGGCAGAAAGGCATTCACGACTTTGAAGGAATGACAAACCTTTCCATCGAAACCAGATCTCTTTTAGAGGAGCATTTTGTTATTAACAACATTGCGATAGATCGCCAACAAAAAAGTAAAGACGGCACCCTAAAAAATGCTGTAAAGCTTTTTGATAATCTAATTGTTGAGTCTGTTTTAATTCCTACTGCAACTCGAACTACAGCTTGTGTTTCTTCTCAAGTAGGTTGCAGTTTAGACTGTAAGTTTTGTGCCACTGCAAGTATCAAAAGGATGCGAAATCTCAATGTTGATGAAATCTATGACCAGGTCGTTGCGATGGATAAGCAAAGTCGATACTATTTTGATCGTCCGCTCAGTAATATTGTTTTTATGGGGATGGGCGAGCCCTTAATGAATTACAAACACTTAATGGGTTCGATTGCTAAAATCACCCAACCTGATGGGTTGGGGATGTCTCCCAGTCGGATCACGATTTCAACTTCTGGAATTCCTAAAATGATAAAGAAGCTGGCGGATGAAAATATCAAGTTTGGTTTGGCAGTTTCACTTCATAGTGCCCGTCAAGAGGTGCGAAAGCAATTGATGCCTTTTGCTGAAAAATTTCCTTTGACTGATTTAGCGGATTCTCTGAAATATTGGTATGAAGCCACCTCTAGTTTGGTGACTTATGAATATGTGGTGTGGAAGGACATCAATGACAAGCAGGAGGATATTGATGCTTTGGTTAAATTCTGTATGCACGTCCCTTGCAAGGTGAATCTTATTGAATACAATCCCATTGGGGATGACACTTTTAAACAAGCGGATATTTCTCAGGTTGAGAAATATCAGAAAGCACTAGAACGGGTTAGGATTACTGCAACGATTAGACGTTCGCGAGGGAAAGATATCGATGCAGCCTGTGGTCAACTTGCCAACAAAACAGAAGGACTTAGTTCTTAGAAAATTCATTTAAAATGGTATATTTATTTCCCTATGAAAGTTGTTGAGAAAATTAAAGGACCAATCTATGAGGAAATGGAGCTTTTTGAAAAAAAGTTTTCTAATTCGATGTCCTCAAAAGTTGCTCTATTAAATAGAATCACCCATTTTATTGTAAATAGAAAAGGAAAACAAATGCGTCCTATGTTTGTCTTTTTGGTTGCAAAAATGCTAGGGAAGGGTAAAATCACCGAACGTTCTTATCGTGGGGCTGCTGTCATAGAGCTTATTCATACAGCTACTTTGGTACATGATGATGTGGTAGATGATAGCAATCAGCGACGCGGATTTTTTTCCATAAATGCGTTGTGGAAAAATAAAATTGCAGTTTTGGTTGGAGATTATCTTTTGTCCAAAGGCTTGCTCTTGTCGATTGAAAACGAAGATTTTGATTTGCTTAAAATCATTTCTATAGCCGTTAGGGAAATGAGTCAGGGAGAGTTATTGCAAATAGAAAAAGCAAGAAAACTAGACATTACGGAAGATGTTTATTATGAAATCATCAGACAGAAGACCGCTACTCTTCTCGCTGCATGTTGTGCGATGGGAGCTAAATCTGTAGATGCAGAGGAAGAATTTGTTTCCAAAATGCATGACTTTGGAGAACTGCTGGGAATGGCTTTCCAGATTAAGGATGACTTGTTTGACTATGGAGATCAAAAAATCGGAAAACCCACAGGAATTGACATCAAAGAACAGAAAATGACCCTTCCGATGATTCATGCGCTTAACGTTCTTAAAGGTTCAGATAAAAAATGGCTTATTAAAACAGTCAAGAATCACAACAAAGATAAAGTTCGCGTTAAAAAAGCCATAAAAATGGTGAAAGAAGCCGGAGGCCTTGATTTTGCAATTAAAAAAATGGAAAACTACCGTTCGGAAGCGATAAAAATATTAAAGACTTTCCCAAGTAATATCTATAGGGATTCCCTTGAGTTAATGGTTGATTACGTAATTGAGCGTAAAATCTAAAATACTTCTTTTTATAATTTATTTTATAGGTTTTTTGCTCTCTATTTTTATAATCCTATTTTTATCTTTTTAAACTTTAAACTTTGATTTCAAAAAGCACCATTGACCAAGTATACGAAACTGCTCGATTAGAGGAGGTTATTGGGGAATTTGTAACACTTAAAAAGTCAGGCGCAAATTTTAAAGGATTAAGTCCTTTTTCTCAAGAAAGAACACCGAGCTTTATGGTGTCTCCGGTCAAGCAAATTTGGAAAGATTTTAGCAGTGGTAAAGGGGGGAATGTTGTTGCTTTTCTGATGGAGCACGAGCACTTTACTTACCCTGAAGCCATTCGCTTTTTAGCCAGAAAATACAACATTGAGATTGAAGAAACTGTTCAGACAGAAGAAGCCAAGTTGATCCAAGATACGAAAGAGAGTTTGTTTTTGGTTACTCAATATGCAGGTTCTTTTTTCGAGAAAAATTTGTGGGAAACCGAATTGGGTAAATCCATTGCATTGACCTATTTCAGAGAGAGAGGATTTACCGAGGAAACCATAAAAAAATTCGCTTTAGGATATTCACCTGATGAATATAGTGCCCTTGCCAAAGAAGCACAAAAAGAGGGTTATAAATTAGAGTTTTTAGAAAAAACAGGATTGGTAATTGTCAATGAAAATCGACAAATCGATAGATTTCGTGGAAGAATAATTTTTCCGATTCGCAGTATGTCTGGACGAATTCAAGGTTTTGGAGGAAGAATACTGACCACGAATGCCAAAACAGCCAAATACCTCAATTCACCGGAAAGTGAGATTTATTATAAAAGCAAGGTGCTTTATGGGATATATGAGTCTAAACAAGCAATTGCAAAACAAGATGTTTGTTATCTTGTAGAGGGATATACTGATGTGATTCAGATGCATCAATCTGGAGTTTTAAACGTTGTTTCTTCCTCCGGAACCGCTTTGACTACCGATCAAATCAGGATGATAAATAGGCTCACTTCCAATATTGTTGTTCTTTTTGACGGAGATGCAGCAGGACTTCGCGCCTCCCTGAGAGGAATTGATCTTATTCTTGAACAGGGAATGAACGTTAAGGTTTGTGCTTTTCCTGAAGGGGAAGACCCTGATAGTTTTGCAAAGAGTCATACGTCTGAAGAAATTACTTCCTTCCTTGAAGAAGAATCTAAAGACTTTATTCAATTTAAAGCTTCTTTATTACAAGGGGAGGCCAAATCTGATCCAATACGAAAAGCAGAGACGGTTAGGGAAATTATCGAAAGTATCTCTAAAATCCCTGACATGATTAAGCAGGAGATTTACATACAGAGCTGCTCTGAGATCATGGAGGTTTCGGAAGACACTCTTTTTGGAGCATTGGCTCAATTAAAACAAAAGAATAATCAGAAGGGGGCAACACGTTTGGTGCCTAACGAAAACGTATCGTTGGTCAAGAAAACAGCTGATGCTTCTTTAAAAGTGGATCATTCTTATGAGTTGGAAAAACAAATCATATCTATTTTGTTGCACTATGGAGGCCATGAAGCAGAATTCAACGAAACCATTATTAGATCTGATGAAAGTGGTGAGTTGATTGAAGACACTAGAACCATTTCTGCAAAGGTTTATGAAAAAGTTTTTTTAGATCTTCAGCAAGATGAAATCGAATTGACCAATGCTACATTTAAAAATTTGTTTTATAAATTAATAGAGTCTTATCAATTGGAAGAAGGGCAACTCAATCTTGAAAAAATAATGCAAACTGATGATATGATTCTCAATGAAATGGTTACTGATTTGGTGATGAAAGACGAGCAATATTATCTTCATGACTGGGAGAAGAAAAATATTTTCGTAAAAAATAGGGATACCCAAGTTGGTCAATTGGTCAATGAAACTATTTTATCATTAAGAAGGTATTTAGTCGATCAAAAAATAAAAGAATTACAATCCCAAACTCAAGGAGTCTCTGAGAATAAAGAAGTTTTGGAGAATGTTTTAAGTTACTATCAGCTTAAGAAAGTCCTCTCGAAAAAATTAAACAGAGTTCTTTAGACGATGTTCATATTTTTAGCTTGTAAATATAAATCAAACATATTATTTACCTGGAGCTTTTGCATCATCCTGTTTTTATAGGTATTTACTGTCTTTTGATTGATTTTGAGCTGTTGCGCTATTTCGATGTTTCTTTTTCCGTCGGTTAAATATTTGAGTACTTCAATTTCCCTTGCAGACAGCTTACCGAAACTATTTCTAGGTCTTTCTAAATCAATTTCTAAGTTTAATTGATTGTTAAAGTTGTTGGTTATGTAGAGTTTGTGGTTGTGAATTTTAGAGAGTGCTTCAGCCAAAACACAAGCTTCTACCTTTTTAGATAAGAACCCAATAGCACCGGCTTTTAAGAGAGGAATGCTGTAAATGTTTTCATCAAGTGAAGTATAAATAACAATTTCAATTTCTGGACAACTTTTTTTGGCTTGAGCGATTAAGTTGATTGGGCTTTCATCATTTAATACCATTTCAGTAATCAGGATGTCAATGTGGCGATTGTCGACTATTTCCATAGCCTGCTCAATGTTTTCTACGCATTTTACAATATTTACAAAATCACAACCGTCTAAAAAGGTTTTGAAGCCACATCTGACCACAGGGTGCGGGTCTACTACTAATAGGTTAATCATAATTTGGGGAAATTATATTAAATTATATTTTTATAAAGTTAATGTTTTTTCAGATAGGAATCACTCTAATATTGAATAAGGTATCTCACAAACCGGAATTGGTTCCATCTTGTGTTTGTTTTGAGAATTAAATTTTTGATAGATTTTAACGATCTCTTTTTGTCTGAAAGTCATATCATCCAGATTGAAGTTTTTCTCCACAGCCCCCATTGCCCATTCAAGTTCGTCGTAACTGGCACCCATTTGTTGCTCATCAGTTCTGTCATCACCCCACAGCCCATCTGTTGGTGCAGCAGATTGAATGCTTTCAATTATATCCAGGTGCTTTGCAATTTTAAAAACGTGTGATTTTAAAAGGTCAGCAATGGGGCTTAAGTCGACACCTCCATCTCCATATTTAGTATAGAATCCAACGCCAAAGTCTTCAATTTTATTTCCTGTCCCAGCAACCAGATAGCGATTAAGGGCAGCAAAATAATATAATGTTGACATACGCAATCGTGCGCGCGTGTTGGCCAGGCTCAACAATTGCTCTTCTTTGAGATCTGTTGGGGGCAATTCATTGACAAAACTGTCAAAAACATCGCTAAGCGATAAGTTGTGGTGGGAAACATTACTGAACTTATTTTCAAGCCATCTAATGTGCTCATTTGCTCTGGAGACCTGATTGTCTTCTTGGTGTATTTCCATCTCTAAGCAGATCACTGGAGCACCTGTTAGGGCACACAGTGTTGAGGTTACGGCGGAATCAACTCCTCCGGACACCCCGACGACAAAACCATTCATGTTTGATCTGGTTCGGTATTCATTTAACCAACTTACAATGTGTTGAATTACTTTTTCGGGTGTTTTCATTTTTTTTCGATTAGACCGCTTAAATTTGTAAAAAACGAAGATACGCTCTGGCGAAAAATAATCCAATAATATGAAGCTGATTGTTACAAGAATTAAGAATATTTCCCTTGGAGGTTTATTGTTTATGATTTTAAATGGGTGTGAAGCAGAAAATTCATTAGAATCTCAAATCCTTTCAATTCCAATGACAATTAACATTGATCGATTTGACCTTAAGTTTCATCGGGCTTCTTCGGATGCAATTCCTGCCCTAAAACAGGCTTACCCTTATTTATTTCCTAAAGTATTTGCGGACAGTGTCTGGGTAAATCGTCAAAAAGACACTTTGCAGCTGATGCTCGTGGACACTGTTGACGAGGTTTTTCCTTCGATGATTCCTTTGGAAGAAGAGTTGGAGTATTTATTTAAACACATAAAATATTATTTCCCTAAAACCAAAATTCCAAAAGTGATTGGATTGGTCAACAATGTCGATTATCAAAGCAAAACAATTTATACCGATTCGTTGCTTTTAATTTCCTTAGACACCTATTTTGGTGCTGACCACTACCTTTATCAAGGGATTTCAAACTATGTAAAGCAGGAAATGGATGCACAATACTTGACTGCTCATGTGATAGATAAGTTTTCTGATTATAAAGTCAATCCTCCCGAAGATCGCACGCTCTTGTCTCAGATGATCTTTTATGGTAAAAAATTGTATTTAAAAGATTTACTTATTCCCAATAAAACGAATGCCATCAAGATTGGGTACACCATTGATCAAGAGGAATGGGTTAGAAGCAATGAGTTATACATGTGGCAATTTTTTATTGAAAAACAATTGATATATAGTTCAGATCCAGCGCTGATTCAACGTTTTATTGATCCTGCTCCATTTTCAAAGTTTTATTTGGAGATAGACAACGAGTCTCCGGGAGGAATAGGAAAATGGCTGGGCTGGCAAATCGTAAAGTCCTATGTAGAAAACAATCCTAAAGTCGAAATCAATAAACTACTCTCTCTACCTGCACAAACTATTTTTAATAAATCCAATTATAAACCACGAAGATAATGTCAAAGAAAGTAAGTCCAATATCCATTGAAATCACTTTAGATGAAAACAAAATACCAGAAAAAATAAAATGGTCTGCACCCGATGGCGGTGTCAATAATGAGAATGCCCAAGCGATGCTCTTGTCTCTTTGGGACGGGGAGAAGCAAGAAACCTTAAGAATGGATTTGTGGATCAAAGAGATGCCTGTTGATCAAATGAAAATGTTTTTTCATCAAAGTTTAGTTACCATGAGTGAAACATATCTTAGAGCTACTCAGGATGAAAAAATGGCTGCTACGATGAAAGATTTTAGTGAGTATTTTGCAGAAAAGCTTGAAATTAAAAAAGGAAATTAATTTTCCTTAATAGAATCATTTATTTCTTGGATGTAACCAAGTAATTCCTCTTTTCCATTGCCTTTTGATGCGGAGGTTACAAAGTGGGGAGGGAGCTCTTCCCAATCTTTTTTTAGTTCATCAAAGTAATTGTTAATCCTTTTTTCAATGGTACCAGGTTTGATTTTATCTGCTTTGGTGAAAACAATTGAAAAAGGGATTTGGTGTTCTCCCAGCCATTTGAAAAAATCGAGATCAACGGGTTGAGGTTCGTGTCTAATGTCAATCAATAAAAAAGCAGAAATTAATTCAGTTCTTTTTAAGAAATAATCCGTCACAAACTTCTGAAAAACTTTTTTTTGTATTTTAGAGACCCTCGCGTAACCGTATCCAGGCAAATCAACTAAATGCCATTTTTTGTTTATTAGAAAATGATTGATTAGCTGGGTTTTACCAGGTCTTGAAGAAGTTTTGGCCAAACCTTTACGGTTACACAGCATGTTAATTAAAGACGACTTACCCACGTTAGACCTGCCAATAAATGCGTATTCGGGCAAATGACTTTTTGGACATTTTGCAACTTCGGCATTGCTCATCACAAATTCAGCATGGACAACGTTCATGCGGATAGTTTAAAGGTTGTTTTCAATCATCCAAGCATGGAGAACTACATTGAATTGATCAGGATGTTCCATCATAGGGGCATGGCCACATTTATCTATCCAATAGAGGCTTGAGTTTGGGAGTAAGGTATTGAACTCTTCTGCGACATTGGGCGGTGTAACGCTATCTTGAGCGCCCCAGATTATTGCAGTTTTTGTTGTCATTTTAGGCAGATCCTCCGCCATATTGTGACGTATCGCACTTTTAGCTATTGCTAAGGTTTTGATTAACTTTCGCCTGTCGTTTACGGTTTCAAAGATCTCGTCTACAATCTCTTTCGTGGCTATTTTAGGATCGTAAAAAACCTCTTCACTTTTCGTTTTAATGTATTGATAATCTCCTCTTTTAGGATAGCCGTCTCCCATGGAGTTTTCATATAAACCAGAGCTGCCGGCAAGGACAAGACCTTTGACGTACTCAGGGTGATATTTTGTATAAAGAAGACCAATATGTCCACCGAGGGAATTGCCCAATAAAATGACATTGTCTAATCCCTTAAATTTTAAAAAATCATGCAGAAACTCTGAGAGCGATTTTACAGTTGTTTTAATAAGCGGAAGGTCGTAAACCGGAAGCTCTGGAATAATAATTTTATATCCCTTTTTGGGAAAAAAATCAAATACACCTTTAAAGTTGCTTAATCCCCCCATCAGTCCATGAAGAATAACAATAGGGGTTCCTTCTCCTTCTTCAGAATATCTAAAGTTGCCATCGGTAATTACTCGAATTTCACTCATTGAAAACTTGATTATAGTGCACAAATATATGCATTTCGATTTTATCTATTGGATTTAATTTCAGTCTGTAATTCTGAGTGTGAAATGAGCAGTGGTAAAACTTATCAACAATGTGGTATTAAGTGGTAAAAAGTGGTAAAAAAATCTTATATTTGGTTGTAATATCAAGTAGAATTAATGCAACATTTCATAGGGACATACGAATGTAGGGCTGACGTTAAAGGTCGGATAATGCTTCCTGCTGCGTTAAAAAAACAACTCTCTGCGAGCTTACAAAAAAGCTTTGTTCTCAAGCGGGCAGTGTTTAATAATTGCCTTGAATTCTATCCGTTGGATCAATGGGAGAGCTTGATGGAGAAGGTGAACTCGCTGAATAGATTTAATAAAAAAAACAATGACTTTATTCGCCGATTTACTGCCGGTGTAAAGCTGGTTGAAGTCGATGCAACTGGTCGGTTGTTGATTCCTAAGGATTTAATAAAACATGCCAATATATCAAAACAAGTAGTCGTTTCCTCTGCTGTTAATATCCTTGAAATATGGGATAAAGACCAATATGAAAAAGCAATAGATGAAGCCACTATGGATTTCGCTGCATTAGCAGAGGAAGTTATGGGAGATCAAAATGAAGACAATTTATCATAAGCCAGTAATGCTTGAAGAAGCGACTCAGGGATTAAACATTGATCCTGATGGGGTTTATGTCGACGTAACTTTCGGAGGGGGAGGTCACTCAAGAGCGATTCTCGACCAGCTTTCCGATTCGGGAAGGTTATTTGCTTTTGATCAAGATGCAGAGGCGATTAAAAATAATATTGTTGACGAACGATTTAAATTAATCAAAGGCAATTTTTCACATCTAAAACAGCATTTGAAATTTTACGGGATCTTATCTGTTTCTGGAATATTGGCAGATTTTGGAGTTTCCTCACATCAGTTCGATACCGGCGAAAGAGGTTTTTCTACTCGTTTTGAAGGACCGTTGGACATGCGAATGAACACAGAAGGAACAATCGATGCCGCACATGTCGTGAATCATTACAGTGAAGAACAGTTGATTAGGATTTTAAGTGATTATGGAGAGTTAAGAAATGCTGCTAAGCTTGCTGACCAAATCATCAATGCGCGCAATTTAAAAAAATTCAGTAAGACCCAACAATTGGTCGATTTGTTTGCGCCTTCACTTCCTAAGCATGTCATCCATAAAGTAATGGCTCAGGTTTTTCAGGCCATTAGAATTGAGGTCAATGGGGAACTCGACGTGATCAAAGCATTCTTGCTTCAAACAGCAGAGTTATTGTCAGTCAAAGGAAGATTGGTTTGTATTTCCTATCATTCTCTTGAGGACAGATTGGTAAAACGCTTCATTAGGGAGGGTAAGTTTGAAGGTACAGCAGCGGTTGATTTTTATGGAAACAGAACGCTTCCGTTGAAAAAAGTCGGGAAATTAAAAGTTCCTACTAAAGAAGAGATAAAAGAGAATAATAGGGCCAGAAGTGGGAAGCTCAGAATAGCAGAGAAAACATGAAGAAGATCTTGTCAATTCTAAATATTGAATTCTTGATTAATGATAACTCATTTAAAAACTGGCGGATCATTCTTTATTTATCCTCACTAGCCCTGGTTATGATCGCAAGTGGACATGGTGCAGATCGGAAGATTTTTCAGATTGCAAAACTGAATGAAGATATAAAAATGTTAAAGAGTGAGTTTATAGAGCAACGCACGAATTTGATGAATCTCAAAATGGAGACGAAAATTATTAGTGAATTAACGCCTTTGGGAATTGCACCAGCAAAAACACCTCCAATTAAAATAATTATTTCAAAAGATTAATTCAATGGAAAATCGGAAGAAAAAAATAATGAATAGAACCTACTTGGTAGGGCTCTCGTTAATTTTATTTTCGTTTCTCCTTGTGGGTAAGTTGATTCACTTGCAGTTTTTTGAAGGTGAAAAATACCGAGATTTAGCATCCAGTCGTACCGTAAAGAATGTCGAGTTACAGCCCAGTAGGGGTAATATTTATGCAGATGATGGAAGCATACTTGCCACCTCAGTGGCACGTTATGAAATCCGATGGGATGCAGCAGTTCCCTCAAAGGCTGCTTTCAATGCGAATAAAGTAGCGCTTTCAAAAGGACTCGCAACAGTTTTAGATTTGACACAAGAACAGCTTTTATTAAGACTTGAAAGGGCTAAGAGAAATAAAAATAGATATTTACTTATTGGAAAAGGATTGACTTATTCCAAACTTCAAAAACTTAAATCATTACCTCTATTCAATTTACCATCTTATAAAGGAGGGTTGATTGTTGAGCAGCAAATCATCAGAGAGCATCCATTGGGCAGAGTCGCTGAACGCACAATAGGTTACGAAATAAGAGATACAGATGGTCGTTTTCTTCGTGTTGGTTTGGAAGGTGCTTTCGGTCAGTATTTAAAAGGAGAAGGTGGGAGGCGGCTAAAACAAAAAATTGCGGGTGGAAAGTGGAAACCTATTAATGACAACAATGAGAAAGAACCTACTGAAGGTTTTGACATTCACACCACCATTAATGTAAATATTCAAGACATTGCCCATACAGCACTTTTAGAGCAGTTAGAAAAGTTTAAAGCCGACCATGGTTGTGTTGTAGTGATGGAAACCAAAACAGGAAAGGTAAAAGCAGTTGCCAACCTTGGCAGAACCTCAAAAGGCACCTATTATGAGAAGTTAAATTATGCGGTTGGGGAAGCTCATGAGCCAGGTTCTACTTTTAAACTAATGGCAATGATTGCTGCACTAGAAGACAAGGTTGTTGATGTAAATACACCGATTTCAACAGGAAATGGAATACTTACATTTTTTGGTAAATATAAAGTTCGGGATTCTAAAAAAGGAGGGTATGGAACGCTTACGGCTGCCAAGGCTTTTGAGGTTTCCTCAAATACTGGTTTGGTAAAGATTATTTATGACAACTATAAGAAAAACCCTCAGAAATTTGTAGATCGACTTTATAATATGGGGCTAAATAAACGTTTAGGGCTTTCTATACGTGGAGAAGCAATCCCTAAAATCCCCTATCCTACAGATGCAGGCTGGGATGGTTTGGATTTGCCTTGGATGGCCTACGGATATGGGGTAGCAATAACGCCGCTTCAGACTTTAACTTTTTACAATGCAGTTGCCAATAATGGCGTGATGTTAAAGCCAAGATTCATCGATAAGATCAGTACCATTGGAAATGCACCCCAACAAATTTTTGGAAAAGAGATTTTAAATCCTTCGATATGCTCACAGACTACAGCTGATAAAGTTCGGAAAATGATGTTTAATGTGGTCGATAAAAAATGGGGGACTGGGCATTCAATTAAGGATGACGTTTTCACAATGGCCGGAAAAACAGGAACCTGTCAAGTCGATTACACAAAAGATGAAGTGCAATACATTTCCAGCTTTGTTGGGTATTTCCCAGCAGAAGCGCCCAAGTATTCCTGTATTGTTGTCATTCATAGGCCTGACAAGAGCTTAGGCTACTATGGTTCTACAGTCGCTGCCCCAGTGTTTAAGAAAATCGCAAAAAAGATTTATACCGCTACACCAATAACCACTGAGCTTAATTTCAACCAGATTAATGCTTTGGAATCCAAAATAGCTTCAGTTGAATTAACACATAATCAGATTCCTAATTTGAAAGGTTTAACTGTTCGGGAGGCACTTTTCATACTTGAAAGTATGGGGCTTGAAGTTCAAATTAAAGGTTCAGGTAAAGTCAAAAAACAATCTTTAAATGCGGGGACAAGGGTTAAGGAAAATCAAAAAATAACAATAGAGTTATCGTGAAACAGCTAAAAGAAATATTGTATAAAGTTGCTATTGAGGCGATATTAGGCACTACCGAAGGCCTTGTCTCTGAGATCGCATTTGATTCAAGAAAAGTTGTTGAGGACACTCTTTTTGTTGCAATTAGTGGAACTCAAATTGACGGTCATCAATTTATTGACAAAGCTATTGGGCTTGGTGCGAGATACATCATTTGTGAAAGATTACCAGAAAACATCCAACAGGAGGTTGTTTACATTCATGTAAAAGACACAAAAGAAGCCTTAGGGTTGATTGCTGCCAATTTTTATGACAACCCTTCCGAACAATTAAACCTTATTGGGATTACAGGAACTAACGGTAAAACTACTGTTGCTACTTTACTTTATAAGCTTTTTGAATCTGAAAATCAACCTTCCGGATTAATTTCAACCGTCGCAATAAAATTTGGTAAAGAAAATATAACAGCGACGCATACAACACCAAACGCTATCACCATAAACAAGTGTTTGAGTGAAATGGTAAAACTGGGAGTAAGGAATTGTTTTATGGAGGTTTCTTCTCATGGTATTGATCAAAAACGAATTAGTGGACTCAAGTTTAAGGGAGCAATTTTCACAAACCTTAGCCACGATCATTTGGATTACCATGACACTTTTAAAAACTATCGTGATACTAAAAAAATATTGTTTGATCAGCTTCCAAAATCAGCTTTCGCCTTGGTGAACATAGATGATAAAAATGGGAGTGTGATGCTTCAAAACTGTAAAGCAAAGAAATATGCTTACGCTTTACATCAGAATGCGGACTTCAAAGCACAAGTCTTGGAAAGCCAGTTTACGGGAATGCTTTTAAAAATTAATCAAAGTGAAGTTTGGACCCAGTTATTGGGGGAGTTTAATGCATATAATTTATTGGCCGTTTTTGCAACTGCAAAATTGCTTGAACTGGAAGAACTTTCCACTTTGAGGGGGATCAGTGTTTTGGAAAATGTACCCGGTAGATTCCAAACGTATCAAGCGCCAAATCAGGTAATGGTCATTGTCGATTATGCCCATACTCCAGATGCTCTGGAAAATGTTTTGGTGACCATAAACAAAATTCGAACTCGAAATGAAAACCTTTATACCGTTGTCGGTTGTGGAGGAAATCGAGATCAGGACAAGCGGCCTAAGATGGGGGCAACTGCTGCAAGGTTAAGTTCAAAAGTGATCTTTACTTCAGACAACCCTAGGGATGAAAACCCTGAGGAAATCATTGAGCAGATAGAAGCTGGCGTTGATCCAGTGGATTATAAAAAAACCATGAGTATTACGCAAAGAAAAGAAGCGATTAAAGTGGCTTGCCAGCTCTCAACACCTGGTGATATAATTCTTATTGCAGGAAAGGGGCACGAGAATTATCAGGAAATAAAAGGTGATCGATTGCCTTTTGATGATTATGAAGTAGCTAAAGAAATGTTTTCAAAAATATTGTAAGATATGTTGTATTATTTATTTGAATTTATCGAAAAACAATTTCAATTCCCGGGGGCTTCGCTGTTTCAATTCTTGTCGTTTAGAGCTTCCGTTGCTATACTATTGTCATTGATTTTCACTTTAATTTATGGAAAAAAAATAATCAATTATTTAAGGAGGAAACAAATCGGGGAGACCATCAGAGATCTCGGTTTAGAAGGTCAAGCTGAAAAATCGGGCACTCCAACGATGGGGGGAATAATCATCATTTTGGGAACACTCATTCCGGTGCTTCTTCTTACTCGTTTAGACAATATTTACATTCAGTTGTTAATTGTAACAACAATCACAATGGGTTCAATAGGCTTGATTGATGATTATTTAAAAATATTCAAAAAAGACAAAGAAGGATTAAAAGGTAAATTTAAAGTAATTGGACAATTAATGCTCGGCGTTTTTGTGGGGTCAGTATTGTATTTTCATCCAGCGGTTACCGTTAAACAAGAAATAGTAGGATTTGAAATTACCGCAACAACAGCCATTCAGGAAGTGTTTTCGGCTGAGAAAAAATCCACACTAACCACAATCCCAATGCTTAAAGGCAATGAATTTGACTATGCAGATTTGCTTACTTGGATTTCTCCAAAACTTTCGACTTATGCATGGATAATCTTTATTCCAATAGTAGTTTTCATCGTTATTGCAGTTTCGAATGGAGCAAATCTCACCGATGGGATTGACGGACTTGCGGCGGGGTCTTCGGCCATCATGGTAATTGCCTTGGGGGTTTTCGCATGGGTATCAGGAAATCTTATTTTTTCAAAATACCTTAACATTATGTACATCCCAAATGTTGGAGAAGTTGTTGTTTTTATTGCTGCCTTAATGGGTTCTTTGATAGGCTTCTTGTGGTACAATACATATCCAGCTTCTGTTTTTATGGGAGACACGGGGAGTTTGACCATTGGCGCCATCATCGCCGTAATCGCAATAATTGTTAGAAAAGAATTATTGATTCCACTTCTTTGTGGAATCTTTCTTATTGAAAATGTATCGGTGATAATGCAAGTGGGTTATTTTAAATATACCAAGAAAAAAACAGGCATAGGAAGACGGATTTTCAAGATGTCTCCTTTGCATCACCATTATCAAAAGTTAGGATACCATGAAAGTAAAATCGTTGCACGGTTTTGGATCATAGGAATTCTTCTTGCAGTGCTATCAATCGTAACACTTAAGATTAGATAATGAAAGAAAAAATAGTCATTTTGGGTGCTGGAGAAAGCGGACTCGGAACAGCAATACTTGCCAAAAAGCAAGGATTTGATGTTTTTGTTTCTGAACAAGGGGCTATTAACGCAACTGCCAAAAAGACTTTTGACGAATTAAATGTGGTTTGGGAAGAAGGAATGCATAGTTTTTCCAAAATGTCGGATGCTAATTGGATTATGAAAAGTCCAGGAATTCCATCAAATGCTCCAATTGTAAGTCAATTAAAATTAATTAAAATCCCAGTAGTCTCTGAAATAGAGTTTGCGGCAAGATATACCTCTGCCACATTAATTGGCGTTACTGGCAGTAACGGTAAAACCACCACCTCGCTTCTTACACATCACATTTTGATTGAGGCAGGTTTTGATGTTGGTTTGGCAGGGAATATTGGCAATAGCTTTGCTAGGGAAGTCGCTGAAAATGACCATGAATATTACGTTTTGGAGATCAGCAGTTTTCAATTAGATGATATCCATGAATTCACCCCTCACATTGGAGTAATAACCAATGTCACTCCCGATCACCTTGATCGATACGACCATAACTTTAATAATTATTTAAAATCAAAATTAAGGATTACAAAAAATCAAAAACAGCGTGATTTTTTAATTTTCAATTCTGATGATCCCATACTTAAACCAGTAGTTAAAGAATCACTTACTGAGGCAAAACTTCATGGTTTTGGTTTTGAGGCTTCGGGTTTAAATAGAACACATTACACCAGTGATAAAATCACTATAGAAACAGAAAAAGAGAAAACTATGATCAATACATTAGAATTTCCACTTAGCGGAAGACATAACTTGTTGAACGCGATGGCTGCAAGCACAATAGCTAGCCTACTTCAGATTAGTAAAGCGACCATTCGAGAGAGTTTGCTAAATTTTAAAGGAGCGCCGCATCGTTTAGAGCCCGTGCTTAAAATTCAAAACATCAGTTATATTAATGACTCAAAGGCGACCAATATTAATTCCGTTTTCTATGCGCTCGAAAGTATGAAGTCGTCAACGGTTTGGATTGTTGGAGGAGTAGATAAAGGAAACGATTATGAAGTTTTGTTGCCCTTGGTTCGGGAGAAGGTGAAAGGAATTATTTGCTTGGGTATAGACAATCACAAGTTGCTTGAGGTTTTTGGACCAGTGATAGACATTATTGTGGAAACACAATCGATGAGTGAGGCCGTTAAAATCGCTCATAAAATTGCACAAAAAGACGATCAAGTATTGTTGTCACCGGCTTGTGCGAGTTTTGATTTATTTAAAAATTATGAAGACAGAGGAGATCAGTTTAAAGAAGCTGTTCGTAACCTATAATTAAAAATAAAATGAGTAAAAAAGGCAATATCATTTTAGGAGACAAAGTACTTTGGGGTGCCTTGGCATTGCTATCTATATTCTCATTTCTCCCAGTATTTAGTGCGAGCTCAAACCTCGCCTATGTGGTAGGGCAAGGAACGCCTTGGGGCTATTTGATTAAACACTTTATCGTCATGATGTTTGGGTTTGGGCTGATGTTTGCGATACATAAAATTCCGTATCAATATTTTAAAGGGATTTCAATATTGGCGATGCCTTTAATCGTTTTGTTGCTTATCTATACAGCCTCTCAGGGCAATATGATTGGTGGAGCAAACGCAAATCGGTGGATAAAAATTCCAATAGTGGGTTTAAGTTTTCAAACCTCAAGTTTAGCAGCATTGGTGTTGCTGAGTTATGTTGCACATTATCTTTCGAAGACTGATATTGATCTGAAAAACTTTAAAAGCGCAATACTTCCATTATGGGTTCCCATATTCGTTGTTGTTTTTCTTATTTTACCTTCAAACCTTTCTACAGCTGTGCTGATTTTCTTCACCACTATAATACTTGTGTTTCTTGGTGGATATCCATTAAAATATATGCTCATAATGTTTGGTGCTGGACTTTTCTTTGGTTTAGTTTTTATTCTTTTCGCAAAAGCATTTCCCGATATGGTTCCCAACAGAGTTGACACTTGGGTCAATCGAATCGAGAATTTTAGTGCCTCAGACTCTAATCAAGGAAACTATCAAATTGAACGTGCCAAAATTGCAATTGCCACAGGAGGGGTCGTTGGTTTAGGTGCTGGTAAGAGTGTAATGAAAAATTTCTTACCACAAAGTTCTTCGGATTTTATTTATGCAATTATAGTTGAGGAATTTGGTTTGATAGGAGGTATAGGGCTTATTGTGTTGTACTTAATACTACTTTTTAGAATTGTAGTGATTGCACATAAATCCCAAACCGTATTTGGTAAACTACTCGTTTTAGGGTTGGGACTTCCCGTCATCATTCAAGCCTTTGCCAACATGGGAGTTGCGCTTCAAGTTTTTCCGGTCACAGGACAAACTTTGCCACTAATAAGTAGCGGAGGAACTGCTGCTTGGATGACTTGTATTGCCTTTGGAATAATTTTAAGTGTCAGTTCGGAGCAGAAGATTGAAGAAAACAAGGAAGAAAGTCAAGAATTTAATGATAACCCTTTAGCCGTATTAAGTGAAACCTTATAAAATAATCATATCAGGAGGTGGGACCGGAGGACATTTGTTTCCTGCCTTAGCAATTGCTGAAGAAATTAAGCTTCGCTATCCTACTGCTGAAATATTATTTGTCGGTGCATTGGGTCGTATTGAGATGACCAAAGTACCTGCTGCTGGATTCAAGATAATTGGACTATGGATCGATGGATTTCAGCGTTCTCTTTCTGTTAAGAACTTACTCTTTCCTTTTAAACTACTCTTTAGTCTGGCTGAATCTTTATTTATAACGCTAGTTTTTCGCCCCAATGTAGTTGTTGGAACTGGAGGGTATGCAAGTGGCCCTTTGCTGTTTGTCGCCAATGCGTTAAAATATCCGACTTTAATTCAAGAGCAGAATTCTTACCCAGGAATAACCAATAGATTGCTTGCCAGTAGGGTCAAGAAAATAGCTGTAGCCTATACTAATTTGGAACGTTTTTTTCCAGAGAGTAAATTGGTATTAACAGGCAACCCAATTCGAAAAAAAATACAACAAGAACTGCCTGATTCTGGAAAGGCAAAAGCGCTTTTTAATTTAGATACGAACAAAAAAACCTTGGTGGTTTTGGGCGGTAGTCTTGGAGCACGAAGAATCAATCAGCTGATTGCTTCAAAACTAGATTTTTTTAAAGCAAAACAGATACAGGTGATATGGCAGTGTGGCGCACTTTACTATGAAGATTATAAAGTTCTAGAAACCTCAGACGTTTTGGTTAAAGCATTTATAACGGACATGGAGCAGCTTTATTCGGCAAGTGATTTTGTCATTTCTCGTTCCGGTGCTGCAACCCTCTCTGAGCTCTGTTGTGTCGGGAAACCTGCATTGTTAATACCGTCGCCGAATGTTGCCGAAAATCATCAAATGCACAATGCCATGGCACTGGCGAATCAGAATGCTGCGCTGGTGGTTGCAGAAAGTAAATTAGATGAAGAATTTGAGACTGTTTTTCAATCGCTTTTGGAAACTTCTGTTCAAGAGTCTTTGTCTGTTAACATTAGAAAACTAGCAAGACCAAAGGCAACAATACACATCGTAGACCTAATTGAAGAATTTATTTAAATGGCTGAAAAAAGGCTGACATATTATTTTATTGGTATCGGAGGGATTGGGATGTCTGCTTTGGCAAAATTTCTTTTTGACCAAGGGAATACCGTAATGGGTTATGACAAAACTAAAAGTCCAATTACCGATATGTTGGTTTCCCACGGAATTGAGGTGGTTTTCGAAGATTCAATCGAAGTAATGCCAGAAGATTTTCTTAAAAAAGCTACTCAGGTGATTTACACCCCTGCAATTTCGAAAAGCCATTCGCAATATAATTATTTTTTAAAGCAAGGAAACTCTATCAAAAAACGTTCAGTTTTATTGGGCGAACTAACAAAAGATTCAATTGTTTTTGCTGTAGCAGGCACACATGGTAAAACGACTACTTGTGCACTTCTGATCCATCTATTTGACTATACTCAATTAGAGTTTACAGCTTTTTTAGGTGGAGTTATGAATAAACACGAGGGCAATTTGATCCAGAAAGGAAGTGACTATTCGATCGTAGAGGCAGATGAATATGACAAATCGTTCTTGCAACTAGATCCCTCTTTTGCTTGTATTACGACAATGGATGCAGACCACCTTGACATCTATGGGACTAAGGAAAACCTAGAGGAAACTTTTGTTGCTTTTTCTAAAAAAGTTAAAAAACAATTGGTTGTTGCAAAAGGAATGCCACTAGATGGGATCACTTATGCCGTTGACAGCCCTGCGGATTATTATGCTAAAAATATAAAGACGAAAGATTTGGGATATACTTTTGATTTGGTTACACCAAATGGTGTTTTTAAAAAAGTGTATTTAAACTTAATTGGAATTCATAATTTATCTAACGCAGTCGCAGCAGCGGCAATGGCAGACCTTGGTGGATTACCACTAAAATCGACACTAAAAGCGTTTTCTAGTTTCCCGGGAATCAATCGACGCATGAATGTGTTTAATTTTGCAGGCAAAACAATAATAGATGATTACGCACATCATCCAACCGAGATTAAGACGGTTGTTGACACCTTGAAAGAACGATATCCTGAATCTAAACATGCGGTTATTTTCCAGCCCCATTTATTTTCAAGAACTCAAGACTTCATGGAGGATTTCGCGACAATACTTTCTGAATTTGAAGAGGTCTTGCTATTGGATGTTTATCCTGCGCGAGAATTGCCAATAAAAGGAGTCACTTCAGAGGTGCTTTTGGAAAAAATATGTTGTCAAAATAAAAGAATAATATTAAAAAACGAATTGGTTGAATGGGTTGATAAAATTGACGCCAATGTCATCGCCGTTTTAGGCGCGGGAGATATTGGTAACGAGGTAAAAAAAATAAAAAAATTAGTTCAAAATGAAGGTTAAAAACTACTTGTTTTTTGGTTTAATTTTTCTTTTGGTGGTCTGCCTTTCTGGATTTGCTCACCTTAAAAATAAAAACCGTGAAGTCACAGAATTCGAGATAAGCTTTGAGTTTAATTCCTCGCATTTCCTTAATGATTCCATCGTTAATAAATTGTTAATACAAAACACACAATCACTTCCGTGGAAAAGCTTAGATAGTTTAGATTTGAATATGCTTGAATCCTTAATAGAAAAGAACCCTTTCATACAAAATGCCGAAGTATTCAATTATCCTCAAGGCATTGTGGGAGTGAGAATTCAAGAGCGAAAACCAGTCTTAAGGATTTTGGGAGATGCCAATTATTATATTGATCAATTCGCGAACGAAGTGCCACTTTCAAAAAGATATTCACCAAACGTCCCTGTTTATATGGGAACGCTGAATGAAGTGCGTAAGAAAGAAGTTTTATCTATACTCAAAGCAATCAAACAAGATTCGTTCCTTGAGCGTGAATTGGCTGCAATTTTTATTAAAAATAACTCTTATTATTTAGCGTTGAGGTCATTCGATTTTGAAATAGAAATAGGAAGGTTGAATGATTTCTCTGCCAAGCTAGATAAGCTAAAAATCTTTTGTGCTTATCAACAAAACAATGAAAGTGAAAAACAATACAAACACATCAGTTTAAAATTTAAAAATCAAATAGTCGGATCATAAATTGTCATCATGAATAAATCAAATATTTCTGTCGGATTAGATATCGGAACCACCAAAATTGTCGCCATGGTGGGAAATAAAAACGAATTTAATAAAGTTGAAATTTTGGGTATTGGAAAATCCAAAAGTCTTGGCGTTCATCGCGGAGTTGTCAACAACATTACACAAACAATTCAATCGATTCAACAAGCGATTGATGAAGCTAAAACAATTTCGGGAGAGGAGATCGATGAAGTTGTTGTTGGAATTGCGGGACAACACATTCGCAGCCTGCAACACAGCGATTACATCACGCGATCAAACCCTGAAGACGTTATCGGGCAAGAAGATGTAGAGCTGTTGATTCAGCAAGTTTATAAGTTGGTTATGCTTCCGGGTGAAGAAATCATACACGTACTTCCACAAGAGTTTAAAGTTGATGGTCAAGCTGAAATTAAAGAACCCATCGGTATGTATGGGGGTCGACTAGAGGCTAATTTTCACGTGGTAGTAGGGCAAGTATCATCAATAAAAAACATAGGGAGATGTATTAAAAGTGCGGGTTTGTCCATGGGCAATATTACCCTCGAACCACTAGCATCTTCCGAGGCTGTTTTGAGTCAAGAGGAAAAAGAAGCTGGAGTGGCACTCATCGATATCGGTGGGGGAACTACTGACTTAGCGATTTTTAAAGATGGGATCATTCGACATACAGCCGTAATTCCGTTTGGTGGAAATGTGATCACGGAGGATATAAAAGAAGGTTGTTCAATTATCGAAAAGCAAGCCGAACTGTTAAAAGTGAAATTTGGATCTGCTTGGCCTGGAGAAAACAGAGATTCTGAAATTGTTTCTATTCCTGGGTTAAGAGGAAGAGATCCTAAAGAAATTTCTTTAAAAACGCTTTCAAAAATAATCAATGCTCGTGTTGTTGAAATTATTGAGCAGGTTTATTTAGAGATTAAGAATTATGGTCACGATGAACAAAAAAAGAAATTAATTGGTGGAGTCGTTCTTACTGGAGGGGGAAGTCAATTGAAACACCTCAAACAGTTGGTAGAGTATATCACAGGGATGGACACCCGCATCGGCTATCCCAGTGAGCATTTGGCTGGCGATACGGAAAGTTCCGAAACGAGTCCGATGTATGCTACGGCAGTAGGATTGTTGATGAATGCTTTGGAGCACAAAAAGGCAGTGGTTCAAGAGGAACCTACAGCGGTTGAGAGTGAAGTTGAAAGCCTCAAAATAGATGGTCTTAAGCTTGAGAAAAACACCATTTCTTCCAATCGATCAACCATATTAGAACGCTGGGTGGAAAAGTTTAAAATATTTTTAGATAACGCATAAATAGATACAGTCTGATGGAGTCTGATGTAACCAACAATTTAAGTTTCGATTTACCAAAAAACAAAAGTAATGTCATCAAGGTTATTGGTGTAGGCGGAGGAGGAAGTAACGCAATCAACCACATGTTCCAGCAAGGAATTAAGGGAGTTGATTTTGTTATTTCTAATACTGATGCACAAGCGCTTAATGAAAGTCCTGTTCCGATTAAAATTCAGTTGGGGGCTTCCCTGACAGAAGGATTGGGAGCGGGTGCTAATCCCGAAGTAGGTGCGCTTGCAGCTCAAGAGAGTTTTCAAGAGCTAAGCAGCCTTTTGAATACCCAAACCAAAATGGTTTTTATCACCGCTGGATTGGGGGGAGGAACAGGCACAGGGGCCGCACCTATCATTGCCCAAATGGCAAAGGAGATGGACATACTCACGGTTGGTATTGTTACGATGCCCTTCCATTTTGAAGGTAAGTTGAGAATTGAACAAGCCGAAAAAGGTCTTGAAAATATTAAAAAATCTGTTGATTCTTTAATTGTGATTAATAACAATAAGCTCCGCGAAGTTTATGGGAATTTAGGTTTTAAAGCTGGTTTTTCTAAGGCCGATGAAGTTTTGGCAACAGCAGCTAGAGGGATTGCAGAAGTGATCACCCACCATTACCATCAAAACATTGACCTCAAAGATGCAAGAACCGTCTTGAGTAGTAGCGGAACTGCCATAATGGGATCTGGATCGGCAACGGGGGTCAACCGAGCACAAGATGCAATCACCAATGCATTGGACTCCCCTTTGCTAAATGACAATAAAATTTCTGGATGTAAAAATGTATTACTTTCAATTGTTTCTGGTACAGAAGAAATCACCATTGACGAAATAGGAGAAATCAATGATTACATTCAGTCAGAAGCAGGGAATAATGCCAACATCATCATGGGAGTAGGGGACGATCAGAAATTAGGAAGCTCTATTGCCGTAACGATTATTGCCACTGGATTTGGTAGCGAGCAACAGCACCAGATTGTAAATACAGAAGCCAAGAAAATCATCCATACACTCGAAGAAGATCAGTCAATTGAGCAGCATTTGATGGGTGAGGAGTCGCAAATTGACAATCTAACCTTCGAACCAGTTGTCGATAAAGATTATGATTTCGATCCAGCACCAGTTGCAGCTAATCCAATTCCAATGTCTGAGTCCGTTATAAATGAAGAAATATCGTTAATTCAAGATGTTGATTCGATTGAGTCTGATGATGTTGATTTCACGCCCATAAACAGTGAAGTTGAAGCTTCTCTTTTCGAGTTTGAATTGGGAAATATTCCTGAGATCACAACAGATGAATTAGAATCCTCAACTGACGATAAGGTCGAAGAGCCAATAGTAAGTCTCCCGGAATTTTCGCCTGTAATTGAGGAAGTGCCTGAGGAGATACTAAATCAAGAGGTTATAATAACAACCGAAGCGATTCGTAATTTAGAAGTCATCTATGAATTAATAAATCCAGTTCCAGTTCAGACGCCTGTTCAAGAAGTATTCGAAGAGAAAGCCGCTGCCCTTGGAGAAGATTTTATCATCAACGATTTAAGTCAAGAGACTAATGATTTAGAGGTTTTAGGGATGGAGCAAGTAGAAGTGCAAGAAGAAAATCAATTTACTTTTGATTTTAATCATCCCCTAGCCGCTAAACAAAACTCTATTTCCGAAGAAAATGTTTTACACGAATTAGACAATGAGCAGGAAGTTGTGAAAGTTGAGGAAGAGATCCCCGAAATGGTTGATTTTAAATTTGAAGTTGTCGAGTCTCCAAAGTCACCTGAACCTGTCGTCGAAAAACCGGTTGCCGAAAGTTCTCCTTTTGATCAAAGTATCAGTAAGACAGTAGCACTCGAAAATGAAAAAAGAAAGGAGCATTTAAAAAAGTTTAATCATGCTTTCAAACACAGCATGAGCAAGGTAGAAGAGTTTGAAAAACAACCTGCTTACAAGCGTGTGGGGATCGATTTAGAGGACACTTCAAATGATGAGGCTGCTTCTTCACGAATGAGCCTTGACAAAGACAGCAATGATGAAAATCAATTGCGTTCCAATAATTCATTTTTACATGATAATGTAGATTAATATATTTATTTTTTATGTCCTTATTAAACAACCTTACAGAAGAATTAAAAACCGCAATGAGAGCCAAAGATGTCTTAAAATTAGAGGCGCTTCGTGCAATTAAATCAGCAATATTATTAGCGCAAACTTCCTCAGGGGCAGGCGCTGACTTGTCGGAAGATGAGGAAATAAAACTGCTTCAAAAATTGGTTAAACAAAGAAAAGATAGTGCTGCGATTTTTAAAGAACAAAATCGGGAAGATTTGGCAGCACCCGAAGAAGCACAAGCGGCGGTTATCGCCCAGTTTTTGCCTGAACAAATGTCAGAGGCCGAGGTTGAAAAAGTAATAGAAAGAATCATCGCTACATCAGGCGCTGATGGAATGAAGGACATGGGTAAAGTAATGGGCATGGCTTCAAAACAATTGGCTGGTAAGGCTGATGGAAAAACAATTTCTAATATTGTCAAGTCAAAGCTGAGCGTCTAAAATTAGCTTACTTTTGTTTTCTTTAAATCAATTTAATATCTAATTTGCACATTATTAATGGCTCAGTAGTTCAACTGGATAGAATATCAGATTTCGGCTCTGACGGTTGGAGGTTCGAGTCCTCTCTGGGTCACATAACAACACTAAAAAAGCCTGTATATTCAGGCTTTTTTATTTAAGGGGTACAAAAAGGGGCGCGTTTATTTCTTGTTATATACCAGCTTTTCTTCAAGTGTTTTCTATAATATCTTATCCACAACGCTCGATATTCATTCGTTCCAGCGCAAATATTTCCTACAATAAAATAGCAATTAAACCAAAAACAGCTGCCTTTGCTTTCGCAATTTGCAGCTGTTTTTGTATTGTTAAAATTCTTTTTAAAAATGGTTTAAAAAAACATCTTTAAACCTTAATGGTCAATTAATAAAATGTTATTGCATTTCCAGATTTCCCAGCTCGTCCAGTTCTTCCAATTCTGTGGATATAACTTTCTCTTGAAGAAGGGATTTCATAATTGATCACGTGAGTAACGTTGTCAATGTCAATTCCTCTTGAAGCAACATCAGTAGCGACCAAGACTTTGATGGCCCCTGATTTAAACTTTCTCACTGCCTTGCTTCGATACATTTGAGTTTTATCTCCATGTATTTCGTCAATTCTAACACCGTATTGCTTAAGTCTCATAAAGAGCTTAGATACCTGACGCTTTGTTTCCAAAAAGATAAGCACCTTTTCAAATTCTTCTTTTTCTAGCAGGTCAGCCAAAATATCAAATTTATCGTCATCTCCTCTGGTTTTTATAATCTCTTGGTAGATGTTGTCCGTATTGGCTTCACCTGAAGAAACACTTACTTTCTGATAATCATCAATGATGCCGTCAATAATATTTTGCTGTTTAGAGTTTTCTGTTGCAGAAAATAGAATCGTTTGATCTCTTTTATGCATCTGATCAATAACCTTGGTTACATCTTGCAAGAATCCCATGTCGAGCATGGTATCAAATTCATCGAGAACGATTTTGGAAAAGTCAAATAACTTAAGTGCTCTTCTGTCAATCAAATCATTGATCCTCCCTGGAGTTCCAATAACTACATCATTAGGTCTCCTTAGTTTATCAAGATCTTTTCTGACACTTGTCCCTCCGATGAAAACGCTAGAAAACACTTTAAGCCCCTTGGTCAAACTTTTCAGTTCTTGTTCTACTTGTTCTGCCAATTCTCTTGTTGGAACAAGAATAATGGTTTTCGCACTTTTCTTTTCAGAAAGAATTTTATTTAAAATTGGAATAAGAAAAGCACCTGTTTTTCCTGTCCCAGTATTCGCAATTCCCATGACACTATGACCGTCCATTATAATTTCAAAAGTCTTGTCTTGTATCTCAGTTGAATTTACATAGCCTTTTCGTTCAATTCTTGATTGAAGTTCTGGGTGGATTTCCATTTCGGCAAAGCTTCGTGTAACGACTTCTGCCCTCTCTTCCTTGATCTTAATTGATGTATTGACTAAAGTAGTTGGATCGAGTCTCGTCTTCTTAAATCTACCGCCTCTTCCTCTTGAATTTCCTCCACCGCCATTTCTGCCTCCGGATCTAAAACTTCCACCGCCACTTCTGTTGGGTCTTGATCGATTTCCACCTCTGTCAGGTCTTGAGTTTCCGTAACTTCTTGAAGGTCTTGAGCCTCCACTTCTTTGCTCAGTTCTATTTTCATCGCCAGATCTTTCGCTTCTAGAACCTTCATGGCTTCTGCTTGACCTTGAGTCTTCACTGTTTCTTGAATCGCCTCCGCTTCTGGAGCCTCCGTAACTTCTATCAGATCTCGAGTCTCCTCCTGATCTTTCGTTTCTTGAGCCACCATAGCTTCTATCAGATCTTGAGTCTCCTCCCGATCTTTCATTTCTAGGAGCACCATAGCTTGGTCTTGAATCGCCTCCGCTTCTGGAGCCACCATAGCTTCTATCAGATCTTGAGTCACCTCCTGATCTTTCATTTCTAGGAGCACCATAGCTTGGTCTTGAATCTCCTCCACTTCGGTCGTTTCTTGATCCCTCTGAACTTCTATCAGATCTAAATCCTCTACTCCCTCTGTTGGAACTTGAGGATTGACTGTCGTTAGAAGAATTCGATTTGTTTTTATTAAACCCTCCGAATTTACTTTTGCCAGCGGGTTTTCCTTTACTTTTATTTGACGAACTAAATTTTCCTTTTCCTTCGGATCTAGAATTACTGTTACTCTCTTTCATTGTTTTTTTATTTTAATAATGCACAGCATTTCCCGTTTAGGAATGATTTGTTAAAACGGCATTATAAGAAAATGTTAAATTGGCCTTGGTTGACCCAAATACGGAAAGATGATTTTTTCTAAAAGCAAATTTAGTACCCATGTCAATTTCTACGGACGTGCAAAGGTACTGTTTTTATAATCTAATAACAGAGCATTTTTGTATAGATTTTAATCCATCATTTTCAATCCTAATGATCTGTAGCTTATTGGTTTAAGGAAAATGATTTGTTCCGTCTTTAGAGTTTGCTTAATAAATCAAATCGTATAATTAATATGAGATGTTTTATTCATGCTTAAGTTTGTAAAACCGCATTGAATTTCGGTCTATTTTTAGATTTAAAATTAAATCTCCGTTAGGGTCAGATTTTAAATTGAATTGCTCCGAAACCTTTAATTCTGATGCTTTTTTAAGTTTTTCTAGATTTATATTTTTTGAATTTGCAGGACTGCCAATTGACTTCCAACTTTGATAGGTATTGTTGTTTGACTTGTCCATCTTGATGACCTCAACATGATAGTTGGCGTTTGGCATAAGCCCTTTTAAGGTGATGTCTATAAGATCAAAGCCATTCATTTTTTCACCGTCTGCTTCTTCAAAATTATAGGCGATGAAGGCAATTTCCTCGGATTCAGATTTTGTTGCAAGTACACCAAATCGGTTTTCTTTGATTTTTTTAATGACTTTAACCCGTTTAGATTTAAGTTTAGCTAGCATTTCAAACCCAGTTTGAATTGGCTTTGGTGTGTTTCCAGCAGTTAACAATTCCCTTTTTCCTACAAAAAATTCGTCTTCATCAGCTTCCCAACTAAATCCCCAATAGAGTAACATTGAAATAGGAAAGTTGTAGTTGTCTTCAATTTGAAATAGCGCGTTCACCAACTTAACCAAGAAAAGGGAGGAGGTAATCGAGTTTCTATATACCAAATCTGGGTAGTCTGCCACTGTTCTATAATAATTTGAGGAAAGTCCCCATTCGTTGATGTGAAATTCAGTCTTTTTTAAAGAAGGAAAGTCCTTAACTAGTCTTTGTAACCATAAAACAGAGAGCACAAATTGTTGAACTTGCGGTTGAATGTGAGGCTCCTGATTCAGCCATTTACCCGAAAGACCATAGATGTGATAGGATATGAAATCAATCCGAGTTCCTTTTTCTCCAGTCACATAATTGGTTCCATTGGTAACATGATTTAAAAAAGGTCTTAAAAAGTATTCGTGATAACAGGCAGGACCTCCAACTTTTAATTGTGGATCAACCGATGTAACGGCAGCCACAAACTCATCATACATCTTGTAAAACACTTCCAATTGGTCTTTGGGCCAGCCATCTGGCTCGTTCCATACTTCAAAGTACCAAGTCCGAACTTCTTCAGCTCCAAAAACATCAATTAAGTTCTGGGTGGTTGTTTTCATTAGATCTGACCATTTTTTCCAGTCTTTTGGTCCTGTATTGACCATGGTCATTCCTTCGTCATTCCCTGAGTTTTCTTTTGATTTTTTTAGAATCAGCGCATCCGGTAGATAATCATATTCAACAATGGGTTTAATCCCATTCTCAACATAGGACTTAAACACACGATTTAGATTAGAGAAGTCATAAACAGGATTTCCATTTTGGTCTTCACTATAGAGTTTGTGCCCGCGAATTACGCCATGTTTTAGATCTTGATTGAAAGTATGGTGGGATCTCAGGTATTTGTGAGAATTTGTCTTTTTCATTCTGTTTAAAAGAAATTGACCAGAAGGTTTAAGCGTATGATGAAAAAGATGATCAGATCCTGCTGCTTTCCAGAATTCAGTGTTTTTTCCTACAATAGTATTGGTTTCAATGGTAAAACTATTTTGTTGGGCGTGAACTCCGATAGATTTGACTACTATTAACAGAAAAAACAAGAAGTAGTATTTTTTTTTATCTGTCATTACTTGATTTTTTTAAAAAGACTATAAGTTTTCTGAGATAGATGCTACAACTTTTTCCGCTAGTTTTTGGCTTCCATGTAGAGTGAAGTGGACGTTGTTGGGTCGTTGTAATTTCTCCATTATAGGAAGTACATAGTTGTGTAAATCATTTACTTGAATATTGTTTTTTGCCATTATTTTTAAGGCGACCTCATTGTATATTTTTGACATTCCAGGTTTTCGCAATGGTTTTCTGACCGTGTCAGGATAAGGTGTGGTGGTAGCAAAGATGAGTTTTGCTTTTGTCTTCTTTAATTTTTTCACAATAAACTTGAGGTTTTTCCCATACTGTTTTGGGCTAGCCTGATGTGGGTCTTCGGGGGAGTTACTGTTTTTTTTTGTGATCCAATCAATGTGTTTTATGTCGTGAAGACCAAAATTAAAATGAATAACATCCCATTCAATGTCAGCAATCCAGTCGGCAATTCCCAAAACACCATTGGTGGTTCCTTGACAGTTATACATGCCACCATTGGGTTTCATGGGTCTTAAAACCTCAGCTTTTCCGAATAAGGAATCTTTAACAAACGGGTAATACCCCATTGATATGGAATCCCCTATTAGTAAGACTTTAGGGAGTTTTCCGATTAAAGAACTTCCAGGGTTAAAAGGAATTAAAACTGTGGCTGCTCCTAGAGAGGTGGTTTTTATAAATTGTCTTCTATTTTGCATTTCAAACTTTTAATTAAAAATTCATCAAAGCGATCAGTCTCTTAGCTACTTTAGAAGCTTTTTAAGATAAATGGTTTAAGTGTTTAATAAATAAAACAAGTAATATCAATCAATTAATTGTTGAAGAAGATTTTTAACTTCCAAAGGATTCTTTATAAAATATTTAGCAGCGGTTTGTTTTTTACCCACTTTAATTGTTGAAGCGTGCGGGGGGAGATCATTAAACATATATTCATCGGTCACATCATCTCCAATGCATAGAATAAAATCAAATTCTTTGTCACTGATGATCTCAGAAACTGCTGTCCCTTTACTAAATCTGCTACTGGCAACTTCAATGGCTTTGTCTCCATCTAATAGATGTAATTCGTCAGTAATTAAGCTATTCAAAACTGTTTTAAGCTCAACCACCCTTTCTTTTGCAAATTCAGGATCTGTTTTTCGATAGTGCCAAACCAAGCTGTTTTGTTTTATCTCAATAAAAGTTCCAGGTGTTCTGTCGGTAAAAGTTTCTAGAAGAGGGATTAAGTTGTCCATCCAGTTTTTCTGTGGAATGGCTTTTTCACTCCACTCATGGTTTTTATATTTAATGAAATACCCATGTTCTGCAACTAGGGTTAATGGAAAATCATTGAACCATTTACTTAAAAACAGGTGGTCTCTTCCACTAACGATTGCAACATCAGTGTTTGGGGCTTCGCAGAGTGATTGAATCAAATTTAAGAGATTTTCATCTGGAACTGCCAGCTGTGGGTTGTCATTAAATTCAACCAAGGTGCCATCAAAATCGAGTAAAATCAATTTTTTCTTTGCCGTAATGAAATTTTTGGTCAATTGATTTTTAACATTTTCATCGACTCTCTTGACTAAAACTTCTTCTTCTGTCTGCGTTTTGGACACTAAAGCCTTCATGAACTCATTGGCCCAGTGTGAAACGGTATAACGACTCAGCCTTTTTTGCATGCTAACGTTTCGCTTTTTTTGTTCTTCAACAGGCATTTTGATGGCTTTAAGAATCGCCTCTGCCATTAAATCCATGTCAAAAGGATTGACGAGTAAGGATTCATACAATTCTTTAGAAGCCCCTGCCATTTCACTTAATATCAAAACACCATCTCCATTAACACGGGTGGCAATGAATTCTTTGGCCACTAAGTTCATTCCGTCTCTAACTGGAGTTATCATCGCAATGTCGGCGTTCATATATAAGTCAATAAGATCGTCAAATTCCATTGCCCTGTAGTAATACCAAATTGGAGTCCAGTTGACCGTTGCAAACTTCCCGTTAATTCTACCCACGATTTCATCGGTTTCCTTTTTCAAACGTTTGTAATCAGAAACGTCAGACCTGGAAGGAACGGTTAACATTACGAGTCTCACCTTTTCGAGGTATTCTGGATATTTAGTTAAAAAAAGCTCATAAGCCTTAATTCGATTAATTACTCCCTTGGTATAATCAAGGCGATCAATAGATAAAATTAGTTTGCTTTGATCTGCCCCTTTTTTATGTAATTCGAGTTGTTGTTTTAATTCGGATTGTTCGGCTGATTTTAGCGCCAGATGAGCTTTTGCTGCATTTTCGAATTTATTGTAATCAATTCCCATCGGGAATGTGTTGACAACCACTTCGCGAGTGCCTAGGTTTACTTTATTGAAGCTTACTTCTTTTCTGAGAATTCGCTTAACTGAGCTTAAGAAATGCCTTTCGTAATCATAGGTGTGAAATCCAATAAGATCTGCACCTAGCATTCCTTCTAGTAATGGCTCGCGCCATGGGAATATTCTAAAAATCTCAAAAGAAGGAAAAGGAATGTGAAGGAAAAATCCAATGGTTACGTCTGGGCGTTCGTCTTTGATCATTTTAGGACACAATAAAAGTTGGTAGTCATGAATCCATACCGTATCACCTTCTTCAATATTTTGCAAAACGCTGTCGGCAAACTTTCTATTTACGTCAACATAGGAGTTCCAATGTTGCTCTTTGAAGTCAGAAAACTCGATAAAATAATGAAAAAGAGGCCAGAGACATTTATTTGATAAACCATAATAAAAATCTTCAATTTCTTCTCCATTTAACGATACTGGAAAATATCTCTCCTTTTTTAATGACTCTTTCAAGGGAACCCATGAATTTTTGTCAACTTCATCACTATTGATGCCTGGCCACCCCACCCACAGGGCATCTTTCCCTTTGTGAACAGAATTCATACCTGTAGCTAAACCGCCACTTGTAGGGGTAAATTCGAAAGAATTTTCTACTTTCGTTATCTGAATAGGGAGCCTATTTGAAACTATTATATTTTTAGCCATATGAATCTTTTTACAAACTTAAATCTCCACAATTTATGGAATTAAATTATGTCCTTGAGCAGTCAGGCAACCTCAATTATGGAATTATAGGAAATTGCAAGTCCTCTGCCTTAATTTATGAAGATTCCTCAATAGATTGGTGTTGTTTGCCACAATTTGATTCTCCATCGGTTTTTGGAAAAATTTTAGATAAAAATATTGGTGGTTCTTTTAAAATTGAATGTGATCCATCTTATGTGATAGCGCAAGAGTATATTGAAAAAACTTGCATTCTTGTTACGCGTTTCACAAATTCGGACAGTGAGTTTGAGGTGGTTGATTTTATGCCAAGGTATCAAAAAGACGATGGGATTCACTATGCCCCACCAGAAATTGTCAGAGTTTTAAGACCTATAAAAGGTTCACCTAAATTTAAGGCTATCTATGATCCAAAATTGGAATATTCAATGGGTACAACAAATACCTTTGTAAAAAATGATTTTGTAGTAAGTGTTGTAAATGACAGTAAGTACGATACATTGTATTTATATACTGATTTAGATAAAGAAAAAGTGGTGAACGGATCTGAAATCACCCTAACAAAAGATCATTTTATCACCATTTCCTACAACGAAAAGATCAAAGTACCAAAAATTGAAAATATTTTATTTGAATCTGAAAGAACAAAAGTTTACTGGCTAAATTGGTGTTTTAAAACACCTTCCTTCAAACATTATAACGAGCAAATATTAAGAAGCGCAATGACCTTAAAATTGCTTTCTTTTGAAAAAACAGGAGCCATTCTTGCTGCAGCTACGACTTCTCTTCCTGAAACAATTGGGGAGGTAAGAAACTGGGATTATAGATTTTGCTGGATCAGGGACGCATCGATGGTTATCAAAGTGATTACCAAACTAGGGCACGATAAGATTGTTAAGAATTTCATTAAATATATCGTAGATCTAATTCCGGATAAAGATGAAAAGCTTCAAATCATGTACGGGATAAGTGGTGAGAAAATTTTAACGGAAAAGACTCTAGAACATCTGGCTGGCTATGAAGGTTCAAAACCAGTAAGAATCGGAAATGCTGCCTTTACTCAAAAACAAAATGATATATACGGAATTCTGATGGATACAATTCATGCCCAAATTGAAAAGTATACTCATGAAGATGAAAAGCATGAAGAGCTTTGGTCTATCGTGAAGTCCATTGTTTGGGTAGTAAACAATAACTGGAAGCTCGCTGACAAAGGAATATGGGAATTTAGACATGAAGATCAACATTTTACTTTTTCCAAATTATTATGTTGGGTAGCTGTTGATCGAGCGATTAAGATTTCAGAATTAATTCAAGGAGGGAGGTCTGCTACCAAATGGACGCCACTAAGAGATGAAATCCATAAAGACATTATGGACAATGCTTGGAATGAAAAGAAACAAGCTTTTACTCAATCTTATGGTTCTGAGCACATGGATGCTTCTGTGCTTTTAATGGAACAGTATGGTTTTATTGACGCCAAAGATCCAAAATATATAAAGACAGTAAAGGCGATTGAGAAAGAGCTTTCTCATGAAGGGTTATTGTTTAGGTATAAGAATAATGACGATTTTGGAACTCCAAGTTCTTCATTCACAGTTTGCACTTTTTGGTTTATCAATAGTTTATATAAAATAGGAGAAGAGGAAAAATCTAAAGAATTATTCGATAAGTTGTTGTCGTATAGCAACCATTTGGGTCTTTTTAGCGAAGATATTGACTTTAAAACCAAAAGACTTTTGGGTAATTTTCCACAAGCTTATTCTCATTTGGCATTGATTGATACCGCATTGAATTTCAATGAAAAGTAGTGAAATCAGGATCGGATTTGAGCTAATTTTTCATGAATTTTGAAGAATCAAATATTTGTTATAGATTTATGCAGTTAAATATTTTTAATAATTAGCCCGATGGAGTCTTTATTAAACAACAGATATGGAGTTAGTTTTGAAAGACCAATTAAAATTAAGAATATGTCATAAATTTGATAGTAATTATTAAAATCCATTGGTTTTATGCTTTATTATTAAAATTTGTTTATGGTTATTGATAATCTATATTAAATTTTTAATACCCCATTACTGAAACATTTTTAAATCAATTATAAACTTATTGTCCCCAAGCAGTTTATAAGAAAAAAGCAACAAATCTAACCTACAAATGTTAACCTCAATTCCCACCCAATTCAATCCTCAATCTAATAATTATAACAATTCAATTTTTTTTTCAAAAGAATTATTATTTAAAAGGAAACTTACAAACGTTACATGTCTTTTACTGATAATGTTGACTTCAATATCTTTTTCACAAGATGTTGATCACCCATGGCATTTTAACATTGGATTGAATGCCATAGACATCTACCCTACCAACCCCAAAGCGAGTCAGCCTTTAGCGCCGCAAGGGGCATTGTTTGAGGAGTTTTTTAACGTCAGTGATCACTGGAATATCGGTGGGCCGACTGTCAGTCTCTCGAGACTTATAAAAAACGATTTTTCTGTTGGACTGAGAGGCAGCGTTGGGATAATTAAAAAAATAGAGAAAAACGATAATGTTAATTTTCCCTATTTTTCTGCAGATCTTTTCTTGAAAAAAGCTTTTCTTTCCAAGAAAACGATTAGTCCATTTGCTACTTTAGGTTTTGGATATTCAAGTTTTGATTATGACAATTCGAGAGCTTTAAACTTAACATCTAAAAATCTCTCTCAAACATTTTCAGGAGGTTTAGGGATTGATATAAGACTTTCAGATCTTTTTGGTATTGACCTTCAAACGGTTTATAAAAACCCCTATCAAGCAAAAGGGGTCAAACATTTCATTCATCAATTTGGATTTTATTATGCATTTGGTGCAAAAGACAGTGATGGCGATGGCGTTTATGATGCAAAAGATATTTGCCCTGATATCCCCGGACTTAAAGAATTTGCAGGTTGCCCTGATACTGACGAAGATGGAATACCAGACAGTGAGGACAGTTGTCCTGATCTTGCCGGATTAGTAGAATTGGAAGGCTGCCCAGACCAAGATGGAGATGGGATTGCTGATAATGAAGACAATTGCCCTGATGAATCCGGGAGCTTAGAAAATAATGGTTGTCCAGATTCGGATGAGGACGGACTTATCGATAGTGAAGATAATTGTCCTAATGAAAAAGGCGCAATTGACAATGATGGTGATGGTATCACTGACAATGAAGATAAATGTCCCGAAGAAGTTGGTACTATAGAGAATGGTGGTTGCCCATTTTTGACTGAAGAGGTCGTAAGAACAATAAACATCCTGAGTTCGGAAATCTATTTTGCCTCAGATAGCTATGAGATTAAAGGGAAATTGAATTATCAATCTTTAATTGAAATCACGAAAATACTAAAGGAAAACCCTGAAGGCAAACTTGTAATTGAGGGTCACACATCAAGTGAAGGTTTGTCTGAGTACAATCAAAGACTGTCAGAAAACCGTGCCGCTGCTGTGGAGAATTATTTGATCGAAAACGGTATTGATAAGAATCGACTTGAGTCTATAGGTTATGGGGAGACTAAGCCAGTTCATAAAAATGATACCCGTTCTGGTCGAGCAAAAAACAGGAGGGTTGTGTTTAAGCGCATGAACTAATTTGAAATAAAAAAAGGGGCTTTAAGCCCCTTTTTTTATTTATGTAATTTTTAAAAATTGTTTAAGTTATTTTTTTAATCCTGCAATATTTTCAACAGGATTCGCTGCGGAAAACACATAACTACCAGCAACCAAAACATCGGCTCCTGCTTTTATTAATTGAGATGCATTTTTATCAGTAACACCACCATCTATTTCAATCAATGTTCCTGTTCGTTTCTTATGGATAATCGCCTTCAATTCACTAACTTTTTCATAAGTACTCTCAATAAATGATTGTCCACCGAAACCGGGATTTACGCTCATTAAACAAACGACATCTATCTCTTCGATGATGGGTTCTAAAAGTGAAACTGGAGTATGTGGATTCAATGCAACCCCAGCTTTCATTCCTTTTGCTTTTATGGCTTGAAGACTTCTGTGAAGATGCGTACAGGCTTCATAGTGAACAGTTAGTATCTCACTCCCTAATTCTGCAAAAGTGTCAATATAGCGGTCTGGATCGACAATCATTAAGTGAACATCCAAAGGTTTTGTTGCGTGTTTTGCAATCGCTTTAAGGACTGGCATTCCAAAAGAAATGTTGGGTACGAAAACCCCATCCATAATATCAATGTGAAACCAGTCTGCTTGACTGGAGTTTACCATTTTACAATCTCTTTCGAGATTTCCGAAGTCTGCTGCCAATAATGAAGGTGCAATCAGTGTAGCCATATTAAATCTAGTTTAAAAAAAAAGCAACCACATGGGTTGCTTTTAAATTATTACCCCAAATAGGTTTTTAAAATTTTACTTCTCGAGGTATGTTTTAACCTTCGAATTGCTTTTTCTTTAATTTGGCGAACTCTTTCGCGAGTTAGATCAAAAGTTTCTCCGATCTCTTCCAAAGTCATCGCATGTTGATTTCCTAATCCGAAATATAGACGAACGACATCTGCTTCTCTTGGAGTAAGGGTTTCTAATGCTCTTTCAATTTCTGTCCTTAACGATTCATGTAAAAGCGATTTGTCTGGATTTGGAGACTCTCCGCTATTGAGTACGTCATAAAGATTTGAATCTTCTCCTTCTACTAGTGGCGCATCCATAGATACGTGTCTTCCAGAGTTTTTCAATGATTCTTTGACATCGTTGATTGTCATGTCTAATTCTTTCGCAATTTCTTCGGCCGAAGGAGCTCTTTCATGTGCCTGTTCTAGAAAAGCATAAGTTTTATTAATCTTGTTGATAGAACCAATCTTATTTAAAGGCAAACGAACAATTCTTGATTGTTCAGCCAATGCTTGAAGAATGGATTGACGAATCCACCATACAGCATAGGAGATGAATTTAAAACCACGTGTTTCATCAAAACGCTGCGCTGCTTTTATTAAGCCTAAATTTCCTTCATTAATTAAGTCAGGAAGGGTCAACCCTTGGTTTTGATATTGTTTTGCAACCGATACAACGAAACGTAAATTGGCTTTGGTTAGCTTTTCCAAAGCAACCTGATCCCCTGCCTTGATTCGCTGTGCCAATTCAACTTCTTCTTCCGCTGTAATCAAATCTACCTTTCCAATTTCTTGAAGGTATTTATCTAGGGAAGCAGTTTCTCTATTGGTTACCTGCTTGGTGATTTTTAATTGTCTCATTTTGTGGGTTTTTGACTCTTTAACTCTTATACGTTATAAAAGAAAAAATGTTTCATATATATGAAACATTTTTTCTTAAAACTGTATTAAAGTACTACTACTTGCGCTCTGGCCTTGGTAATAAAGCTTTTTTAGAAACTTTCTCTTTACGAGTTCTAGAGTCTATTCCAAAATACTTTACATCAAATACATCGCCCATGTTGACCACATCAGAGACATTCTCAGTACGTTCCCATGCCAATTCACTTACGTGAAGTAACACTTCGTTTCCTGGTGCATCCAAATATTCAACAACCGCACCAAAATCTAGCATCTTGATTACTTTAACTCGGTAGCTTTCGCCTACTTTTGGTTTGAACAAAATTGAATCAATTTTTGCGATTACAGCATCGATTCCTTCTTGATCGGTTCCTAAAATTTCGACAATACCTTCTTCTGTAACAGGATCTTCATTGATTACAATAGTAGTTCCTGTTGTTTTTTGAAGTTCTTGAATCACTTTTCCACCAGGTCCAATAAGGGCTCCAATAAATTCATTTGGAATCACTCTTGTGACCATTTTTGGAGAGTGTGGTTTCACATCTTCCGCAGGAGTAGCAATTGTTTCTGTTATTTTGTCAAGAATATGCAATCTTCCTGCACGTGCTTGTTTCAAAGCATTCACAAGAATCTCATAAGACAATCCTTTGATTTTAATGTCCATCTGACAAGCCGTAATTCCTTCGGAAGTCCCCGTTACTTTAAAATCCATATCTCCTAAGTGATCTTCATCTCCTAAAATATCAGATAATACAGCATAACGGTCGCCGTCAGAAATTAATCCCATTGCAATCCCAGATACGGGTCTTTTAATTTGAACCCCTGCATCCATCAAGGCCATTGTACCTGCACAAACAGTTGCCATTGATGACGATCCATTTGATTCTAAGACTTCAGAAACGACACGAACGGTATAAGGACAATCCGCTGGGATCATTCCTTTTAAGCCTCTTTGTGCTAAGTTTCCATGTCCTACTTCACGACGCGAAGTTCCTCTTAAAGGCCTTGCTTCGCCCGTACAGAAAGGAGGGAAGTTATAGTGTAAGTAAAAATTCTCTTCACCTTCATAAGAAGGCATGTCGATTTTATTTGAATCTCTTGAAGTTCCAAGGGTAACAGTTGCTAAGGCTTGTGTTTCTCCACGAGTAAAGATTGAAGATCCGTGAGTTGACGGTAAGTAATCGATTTCACACCAAATTGGTCTGATTTCGTCTGTCTTTCGTCCATCCAAACGAACGCCTTCACTTAAGGTTAATTCGCGAACGGCTTCTTTTTCGGCTTTACTGTAGTATCCGCTCACTAAGTGACCAAATTCTTCATTTTCTTCTTCGGTAAAAGAGGCTATTACCTCTTCTTTTACGTCGGCAAATGCTGCGCTACGTTCCGCTTTTGAAGTTCCTTTTTTGGCAATGGCATAACATTTGTCATACGCCATATCATGAACACGTTTTTCTAAGTCTTCATTAACTTCTGCAGTCTCATATTCACGAACTTCTTTTTTTCCAAATGCTTCAGCAAGACGAACCTGCGCTGCCACTTGAATTTTAATCGCTTCGTGTGCAAACTTAATAGCGTCTGCCATATCTTCTTCAGAAACTTCGTCCATTTCACCTTCGACCATCATCACAGAATCAGCAGAAGCTCCGATCATCATTTCGAGATCAGAATCTACTAGTTGTGCACGGCTAGGATTAATAACGAATTCACCATTAACTCGAGCAACACGTGCTTCAGAAATTGGGCATTCGAAAGGGAAATCACTTAATTGAATGGCTGCGGATGCGGCTAAACCTGCAAGTGCATCTGGCATTACGTCTTCATCATGGGACATTAATTGAATCATGACTTGAGTTTCTGCGTGATAATCTTTAGGAAATAATGGACGTAAGACACGATCCACTAAACGCATTGTTAAAACTTCACCGTCACTTGGGCGTGCTTCTCTTTTGAAGAATCCACCTGGATAGCGACCTGATGCCGCAAATTTCTCGCGGTAATCTACGGTTAGAGGTAGAAAGTTTACATCCGATTGTTTGTAGTTTGAAACCACAGTACATAACAACATGGCTTTCCCCATTTGTACGACTACGGATCCATGGGCCTGCTTTGCGAGCTTACCCGTTTCGATGGAGATTTCTCTGCCATCACCAAGGTCTATGACCTCTTTAAATACTTTTGGTATCATTTTTCATTTTTAGGTTGATAATAACGTTTGTTGTGTGCTGTTAGGCAACCAATGAAAAACTAAGGTTCAGTAGTAAGAAATGCTTTTAAGAATAAGTAACTTAAACTTATTTTCTAATGCCAAGTTCTTTGATGATAGCTCTGTATCTTTCGATATCTTTCGCTTTCAAATAATCCAAAAGGTGTCTTCGCTTTCCTACTAATTTTACTAGAGAACGCTCCGTGTTATAATCCTTTCGGTTGTTTTTAAGATGACCTGACAAGTGGTTAATCCTGTGAGAAAACAATGCGATTTGTCCTTCAGGAGTACCGGTATCTTTTTCAGATTTTCCGTGTTTTTTGAAAATCGTTTCTTTTACTTCTTTGTTTAAATACATGCCAATATTGTTTTTAAATGATTTTTATGTACGCAATTTTTGCGGTGCAAATATAATGTTAATTAGATGATATACAATCTTTGCAATGAATTAATCCCTAAGGGGTTGATTTAAGATCAGATCGAGATAGTGATTGATTTTATTTTTTAATTGTTTTCTGTGACAAATAAAATCAAGAAAACCTTTTTCTAATAAAAACTCACTCCTTTGAAATCCTTTTGGCAATTCCTTACCCGTTGTATCTTTTACAACCCTTGGACCAGCAAAAGCGACCAATGCGTTAGGTTCAGCAATGTTTATGTCACCCAGCATGGCAAAAGAGGCGGTTGTTCCTCCTGTGGTTGGATCTGTACACAAGGAGACATAAGGGATTTTAGCTTCAGACAATTCTGCTAATTTTGCAGAGGTTTTCGCCAACTGCATTAATGAATTAGCAGCCTCCATCATTCTTGCTCCTCCCGACTTTGAAATGATAATCAACGGAATCTTGTTTTCTATAGCATGAGTTGCAGCACGTGCAATTTTCTCACCTACAACAGACCCCATTGATCCGCCAATAAAAGCGAAATCCATAGCGGCTATTACGACGTCCTTACCTTTAGATTTTCCAACAGCAGTTCTGATCGCATCATTTAATCCAGTCTTCTTGTGTGCTTCTTTAAGACGGTCGATATATTTCTTAGAATCCTTAAATTTTAAAAAATCTTTTGAACGAAGTTTTTCATCCAATTCTACGAATTCATTGTCATCGAAAAGTATTTCAAAGTATTCTTTGCTACCTATGTGAACGTGGTAATCATCCTCGGGCGAGACATAGGCATTATTTGCCAATTCGTGTGTTTCAACAATCTTACCGGTGGGAGTTTTGTACCAAAGACCTTTGGGAGTATCTTTTTTCTCTTCCGTTGTGGTTTGAATTCCTTTTTCACTTCTTTTGAACCAACTCATAGGCTAAAACTTTAAATTCAAATATATTAAAATGAATTAATCAAGGGTGTTGACATTGTTCAAATCTTCAAAAGCCTTTTTTAATCTGTTTTTAAAAGTCACTTCTCCTGAACGCAACCACTTTCTTGGATCATAGTATTTTTTATTTGGAACATCAGCACCATCAGGATTTCCGATTTGTGTTTTCAAATAATCAATATTATCAACCATATAATCACGAATTCCCTCAGTGTATGCGTATTGAAGATCAGTATCAATATTCATCTTAATAACACCATAACCAATAGATTCTCTGATTTCCTCATGTGTAGAACCTGAACCTCCATGAAAAACAAAATCTACAGTGTTTTCAGGGACATTGAATTTTTCAGAAATAAATTCCTGAGAATTTTTCAAGATTTTTGGGGTCAATTTTACATTACCTGGCTTGTATACTCCATGTACATTTCCAAAGGCAGCAGCAACTGTAAATTGTGGACTTACCTTACTTAGTTCTTCATAAGCATAGGCAACTTCATCAGGTTGCGTATATAATTTAGAGACATCAATATCACTATTGTCTACTCCATCTTCTTCTCCTCCAGTAACACCGAGTTCAATTTCTAGCGTCATACCCATTTTGGACATACGCTCCAAATAGGTTTTACAAATTTCGATATTTTCTTCTAACGGCTCTTCAGAAAGATCAATCATGTGAGAGCTAAAAAGAGATTTACCTGTTTCCTTGTAAAAAATTTCTCCAGCATCCAAAAGACCATCAATCCAAGGTAAAAGTTTCTTAGCGCAATGATCTGTGTGAAGAATTACTTTAGCTCCATAGTGTTTGGCAAGTTCATGAACATGTTTTGCTCCAGCGATTGCTCCTGCTATTGCAGCTTGTTCATTTTCATTTGAAAGTCCTTTTCCAGCGTTGAATTGCGCCCCTCCGTTTGAAAACTGGATTATAACAGGGCTGTTTAGCTCTGCTGCGGTTTCTAAAACAGCGTTTATAGAATTACTACCAATAACATTTACTGCAGGTAGTGCAAAAGCTTTTTCCTTTGCTAATTTAAATAGGCCTTGTACTTCTGTTCCTGTTAGTACACCAGATTGGAATTTCAAATTCATTTGTTCTTTAGATTTAATCCCACAAAAGTATCAAACTTTTTGATTTTAAAATGGATAATTTATACCGATATTGAAAACAGCACTTTTAATTGAATAATCTCCTCCCCATCTGAGGGATTTTGACAGTGCGGGATTGTGCGTTTTAAAGCCTGTGTCAAGCCGAAAGACAAAAAAGTTAAAGTCATAACGAAGTCCAAATCCAGTTCCTACAGCAATTTCATTTAAATCTTTTAGTCCATCAAACCTGAACGCAGGATCATCGACATCATCTAGAACATTCCAGATGTTACCAGCGTCAATAAACAAGGCTCCTTTTATTTTTCTTACAATGGGGAATCTATATTCTAAGTTGAAGGAGAGTTTAAAGTTTGCTTCATTAAATTCGTTTAAGTTGTTGCTGCTTCCTGGCCCTAATCGATAGGCCCTCCAAGCCCTATTGTCATTTGACCCTCCCGAAAAGTAAGAGCGCGAAAAAGGAATACTCTGCGCATTACCAAACGGGATTGCGATTCCTCCAAATGCTCTAAAAGCAAGTACGCTGTTTACTGAGGTTTGCCAGTGTTTAATAAAATTTAATTCAGTTTTTATGTGTTGTGAAGGAGCCACGCCGTCAATTTCATATTGACCCAATTCATTTTTATCTGCACCACTGGATTTTAATATTTGATTGAGAAGACTTCCTGCCAAGCTCAGCTTCCCTTGTAATTGAAAAAAAGATTCATCCAGAATACTCTCCTGACTGTTATAATTTATTCCGAGGGAAGACCCAATAATTAGGTTATTGGCTGTCAGACGATTCTGTCTTTCTCTTATTCGGTTGACATCTTGGTACTCCAAATCCTCTGGGGTCAATGCAGTTTTGTCGCTTAAAACTTCATCAATAAAAGTAGTTGCTCCCTCCGGTATTTTTAGATTTAAATCATTGTTAACATTACTGGAATTATTGTTGTATTGTCCAGCAATACTGTTCAGTTTGTCAAAAGAATTTCGATAGACATTAAAATAATTTCTCGTGTTTTGATTATTAATAAACTCAAGATCAATTATTTTGAAACTTACTTTTGCCATTTTGTTGGGCGCCCATTTCACCTGATAACTACTTCCAAAATATTGTTTGTCCAAGCCGATGTTTTGTTGAAGCGAAGCCCCTAGAGTGATATCAGTCGTTGGATTCATCCTTTTAGGAATGAGATTTTCTAAGTTGATTGGGAATAAAATCCTAGGAATTCTGAGCTTGATGTCAGCTCCAAGTTCATAAAGGTTAAATAGTTCATTACTAATGGAAGCAATATCACTTGAGGAGCCAAGGGTGTTTTTAGCACTTATCTCTAAGGTTTCCGCTCCTCTAAAAATATTTCGAATGGCAAATGAGGTTCCAAGTGAAATTCCAAAATCTTGTATATTCGAATGAGAAAGATCCAAATCAAAACCCATAGAAAATCTTTTCTTTGGGTTAAGGTAGATGTTGGCTAGCAAGTCCGAGGAATCATGTTTTAAGGGAGAATAACTGATACTCGGATATTTGAAGTTTCTCAAATTAGAGATGTAACGGTAGGTGAGTGATCTTTCCAAGTCACTATAGGGACTGTCTTTTTTTATGAATACAACTTCAGTTAAGGCCTTAGGTCTGTATTTTAATTTCCCTTTAAAAAAAATAGTATAATTTTCATAATCAATACTGTCAGTGTAGGAGGAAAGTTGATCTAACTCCCCGGAGCTATTCACATAAAGATTGATTTTCTTTATTTTATGGATCAAGTAGGGAATTGATCTTAGGGTATCATTTTCTCTTTTTTGAAGATTTGCGATCTCGACAATTACTGGAATTTTTGAATCAAACCCTGTACTGTCTATAGCAGCAGTAAACTTGAGACTGTTCTGTTGAAAATTATAAACTCCATTGTTTCTAAAATAATTAATCAATCGAGATCTCTCGGCCTCAAATCGGTCAATTTCAAAAGGATCACCAGAGTTAATGATCTGATTTTTAGATGCATTTTGGTAAAGAGAATCCAGCGAAGGGGATGCGATATTTCTTGAAATACTGTCAATTGTATATTGTTTGTCAGTCTTAATGTGATATTCAACAGTTACTTTTTGTTTAGGAAGTATTGTTTTTTTAACGGAGACCTGGGTATCAAAATAGCCCTTGTTTTTGAAGTATTGTTCGAAACGTTTAGTATTTTTAGTTATCGCACTACTGTCCAAAAGAACTGGAGTTTCCCCAGAACTTTTCAACCAATTGTTAAATCTACCGTTATATCGTTTAAGTTCCTTTACTTGTTTTGCAGACAATAATTTTTCCAAACGATATCTCCGCTTAGGTTTTTTGAGTAACCAAGTGTCAAAAACCGAATCAGGGTAGGGGTTGGCTAGGTCATACAGGTGAAGCTTTAAAGGAATCCCAAATACTTTACTGTTGGGTTGATCAACCAATAATAAGTTGAGGGGATCTTTTTTTAATAGCTGTTCATTTTTAATGACAACATTACGATCTAGTAAGTACTGGTCTCCAATAATATCTTGAGTGCTCCGACAACCAATAATTGTCAGACAGAAACAAAACAGAATGATTAACTTTGGTGGAGAATATTTCAAGTTAGAAAGATTAAAACTCAAAAGTACATCATTTGAATGTTAAGCAAAAATGAACTAAAACAAATCCGCCAATTGGCGAGCAAAAAGTATCGATCAAAAACTGGACTTTTTGTTGCAGAAGGTATTAAAGTGGTTCGCGAATTTTGTGATTCAGGATGGAAGCCTCAAGCGGTATATAGCGTAAATGACTTAGACTTTGTTTCCTACACAAAGGTTGATCAAGCTTCGTTAGATAAAATCACACATTTTTCAACGGCAAGTTCTGTATTGGCTATTTTTAAATTACCAGAACAAAAAGAACATTCCTCTGATGAATTTTCTATTGCGTTAGATTCTATTTCCGACCCAGGGAATTTGGGAACTATCATTCGTCTGTGTGACTGGTTTGGCATTAAAAACATCATCTGTAGTCATGATACCGTAGATTGTTTTAATCCAAAGGTAGTTCAGTCATCCATGGGTTCAATTGCTAGAGTAAAATGTTACTATTGTGATTTAGAAACGTTTTTGAAGAACCATACTGCCCCTGTCTATGGAGCTTGCCTAGAAGGAACCTCATTTTATACTCAAGATTTTGATGCCAAAGGGGTGCTTGTTATGGGAAGCGAATCACATGGAATCAGTCCTGAAATTGAAAAATTATTAAGTGAAAAAATCACCATTCCTGCGGCTTCAGACGGGCCTCATGCGGAAAGCTTGAATGTAGCGATGGCAACCGCCATTATTCTTGGTGAAATTTATCGTCCTTAAATTAAAAATTACTTTTATTCAAATGTTAGGTTGACAATAAAGCCTCTACTTAACATTTTGCTGATTTTCCCAGTCCAAGGACTGTTGCCGTTTGAGGGGTTGTCAGGAATCAGTTCGTTTTGCATTGAAAAAACACCACGAATTGAAGGAGAAAACTTGAAGTAAAGCAAATAAAAGTCAAAGCCAAAGCCCAATTCATAGTTATAACTCTGTTTGACTGTTCTAAAAACCTGATTAAAGTTGTCATCAACGTTCTTGTTATTGCTGGCTAAATTAAAATCAGTTGATACTCCAACGCATAAGAATGGTCTGAAATTATTGATCCTAGCTGCGTTTATTTTTAAGATTAAAGGGAGGTGAATGTAGGTGGATTCCACTTCTCTTTTACGATCAGACTCTTTTTTGAAGGCCGCAAACTCTGGATAGAGTAGATTCCGTTTTGAGTAGAATAATCCGGGTTCAAATCTTAAATTAAAAAAATTATTAATTCTAAGATCTCCCACCAAGCCAACGTTAAAACCCGTTGAAGAAGTCACCTCAATGTCTGGATATTTTTCTGTGTAATAGTTGTCCTCATAGGTGAATTTGAAATCATAGGAGTTAAACCCTACATAGTAACCATAATGGATTGGCTTTTGATCAAAATTAGGCAAGTTGGTAACCCTTTCTCTAATGGAAGGATATTGGGCAAAGACGAGTTTTCCTGTTATCAGGAGAGTAAATAAAACAATCTTAAAGGGGTCAATTTGGTTTTTTTGCACAATAAATTGAAGCAACCCCTAAGGTTTGTGGGAAATCCTTCACTTCTATAAACCCATTTTTTAGTAAAATATTGTTGAAGACCTTGCCAAAAGGAAAAGCTGCCGCAGAATCTGATAAATATCGGTAGGCTGCTTTGTCTTTTGAAAAAAGCGATCCTAAGATTGGCAGAACCTTTTGGGTATAGAATCCATAAAACTGCTTCATTGGAAAGTTTGTGGGCACAGCAGTTTCTAAGATCACTAAATTTCCTCCGGGTCGTAAAACCCGATTGATTTCTTGAAGTCCTTTGTCAAGATTCTCAAAGTTTCTTACACCAAAGGCAACAGTAACGGCATCAAAATAAGCATCGTTGTAATCCAATTTTTCGCTGTCTCCAATCACCATTTTTATGACCTTATCCATCCCTTTGGAAGCGACTTTTTGCTTTCCAATTTCAAGCATCCCTGGAGAAATATCCAATCCAACGATTTCTTCCGCATTGGTTTTAGTCAATTCAATTGCCAGATCTGCTGTGCCTGTGGCGATATCAAGTATTTTTTTTGGTTTTTCAGGAATTAAATAAGAAACAACATTTTTGCGCCAACGAACATCAATTCCTCCAGAAATGACTCGGTTAAGCAAGTCGTAGTCTTTGGAAATACCGTCAAACATTTGACGGACTTGTTTTTTTTTATTTTCCTTTTGGTTTTTATAGGGAACTACTTGTTTTTTCATGTGCTGCAAAGATAAAATAAAAGTATTGGTTCTCTATTTATCAGATTTAAAAATAGAAGCTAATAGGAATTTGTATATTTACGCCAAGTTTCCGAACTTAAATTATGAAAATAATCATCGCAGGAGCCGGAGAAGTAGGGTTTCATTTGGCAAAACTACTTTCCTTCGAATCTCAGGACATTACCTTGATCGATACCGATCGCGAAAGACTAAACTATGCCGAGGGGCACCTGGATATCAAAACCATTAGAGGAAATGCAAGTTCCTTATCTCTAATAAGGGAATCCAATGCTGGCCAATCCGACCTTTTTATTGCAGTAACCGCTCACGAATCAATCAACCTGATGGTTTGTGCTATGGCAAAGCAGTTGGGCTGCAAGCGTACGATTGCAAGAATATCAAGTATTGAATTTATAAATTCAGCTGAAGACATTAGTTTTCAGGAAATCGGAGTAGATGAATTAATTTCTCCTGAAGAACTTGCGGCAGTCGAAATTCAACAGCTTTTGGATCAATCTGCTTTTAGTAACAGTTATGAATTCGAAAAGGGAGCCCTCACAATGATAGGAACAAAACTCGGTGACGAGGTTCCCTTTGTTGGAAAGTCAGTCATGGAAGCAGCAACAATCTTTCCAAATGTTCATTTTATGCCCATTGCGATTCAGCGAAAGGGAACTCAATACACCATGATTCCCCGAGGGGACACTGTTTTTGAAGCAGGGGACACGGTTTTCTTTATTACTTTGAAAGCTGGGGTAGATGAAATTCAAAAACTATCCGGGAAAAGTAATGAACCGATCAAAAACGTAATGATCTTAGGGGGTAGTAAAATCGGGATCAATACGGCACGCGATCTATGCGAAAAAAAGTTTAATGTCATACTGCTCGAACAGAATAAACTAAAAGCCCTTGAGATTTCAGAAATTCTTCCTGACATCATGGTGATTCATGGGGATGGTAGAAGCTCAGAGCTTCTTGAAGAGGAAGCCATAGAATCAATGGATGCTTTTATTTCGGTTACTGAAAATTCAGAAACCAACATTATGTCTTGTCTCATGGCGAGTTCAAAAGGTGTCAATAAGACAATCGCTTTGGTTGAGAATATGGATTATTTCCATTTGTCACATGCCATTGGTATAGACACCTTAATAAATAAAAAACTACTAACTGCAAATACAATTTTCCGTTACATAAGAAGGGGAGATGTGGTTGACATGACTACCCTCAATAACCTGAATGCAGAAATTTTAGAATTTATTGTTAAACCAACTTCTAAAGTAGCCAACTACAGAATTAAGGATCTTGATTTTCCAAGAACAGCAACAATAGGAGGCGTTATAAAAGAAGGGGAGGGAATCATTGCCCTTGGGGATTATCAGATTAAGGCGGGCGATCGGGTTGTTGTTTGCTGTTTACCTCGAGCAATAAAACGAATCGAAAGTTTGTTTTTATAAAAAGGAAATGTCCAAATTAAATTATAAAATAATCATTCATATCATAGGGGTTTTACTACTCTTTAATGGAGGATTAATGCTTTTGTCCTCCTTGGTGAGTTTTTTGATGAAAGATGGAGTTACTTTCGAGATTACACTTTCTTCTTTTTTGGTGATGATCTTTGGGGGCGGAATGATGCTGTTTTCTAGGCACCACAAAAAACAGATTCAAAAGCGAGAAGGGTATTTGATTGTTACACTTGGATGGCTTTTAATTTCATTAACGGGAATGCTCCCTTATTTATTAACAGGATCTATTCAAGAGATTCCCTCCGCTTTTTTTGAAACCATGTCAGGCTATACGACCACAGGGTCTTCAATCTTAACAGACATAGAGTCAATCCCAGCAGGCGTTTTGTTTTGGAGGAGTATGACCCATTGGATCGGCGGGATGGGAATCATTGTTCTCGCCATTGCGATATTACCATTATTAGGGATAGGAGGAATGCAGCTTTTTACTGCTGAGGCTCCGGGACCTAGTAGTGACAAATTGCACCCCCGAATTACGGATACTGCCAAGCGATTGTGGCTCATCTATGTTTCCTTTACATTAGCCGAGACCGTACTACTTTTTTTCGCAGGAATGTCGCTATTTGACGCACTAAATCACGCGATGAGCACCCTGTCTACTGGAGGGTTTTCAACTAAAAACAACAGTCTTGCCCATTGGAATCATTTGCCTTGGATCCAATACATCGTTATCTTTTTTATGTTTTTGGCGGGAACTAATTTTGTTCTAAGTTATTTTGCTTTTACTGGGAAAATAAAAAAAGTTTTTAAGGATGATGAATTTCGAATTTATGTAAAGTTCATCCTTGTTTTTACTTTAATTGTAGCTGGAATAATATTTACAAGAGTTGATTTTACGGATTCTTCTTTTGATCATCCCCAAGTATGGGGAGATATTGAAAGTGTCATAAGACATTCATTGTTCCAAGTAATTGCTGTTGTCACGACGACTGGATTTGTCACTGCAGACTTCACACTTTGGACGCCGTTTTTAACAATCTTTTTCTTTGGCTTGATGTTTCTTGGAGGGTCTGCGGGAAGTACATCGGGTGGGGTGAAGGTGGTGCGCCATTTTTTAATGATAAAGAGTGGATTTTTAGAATTTAAAAGAGCTTTACATCCCAATGCAATAATTCATGCGCGGTACAACAACAAGATGGTTAACGAAGATATTATCAATAACATTCTTGGTTTTTTCATTCTATACATGCTCTCATTTATCATCGGAAGTTTGGTTTTTGGATTCCTTGGTTTGGATTTTGAATCAGCCATTGGAGTCGCAGCTTCCTCACTCGGTAATGTAGGTCCTGCATTGGGAGATTTTGGCCCCTCAAACAATTATAGCGAGTTACCTGTATTAGCAAAGTGGTGGGCTTCATTTTTGATGTTACTCGGTCGTCTAGAATTATTTACGGTACTGATTTTGTTAACTCCATTTTTCTGGAGAAAAAACTAATAGTTATACTTTCCTCCCCATCTGGATTTAAGGAATTTTCTCAACTGACTTTCTTTTGTGTTTTCACCTGGTTCATAGAAATGATGACCTTCAAGATCCTTGGGTAAAAACTCCATTTCTGCAAAACTATTCAAATGATCATGGGCATACTGGTATTCTTTTCCATGTCCTAGTTCCTTCATCAATTTTGTAGGAGCGTTTCGTAGCGGCAAGGGAACACTGAGGTCACCAGTTTCCTCCACTTTTTGTTGTGCTTTATTGATCGCCAGATACGCAGCATTACTTTTTTCAGAACAGGCCAGGTAGATGGCGCATTGACTTAGTGGAATCCTTGCTTCAGGAAATCCAAGCACATTGACTGCCTGAAAAGTGTTGTTTGCCAGTACCAGAGCAGTAGGGTTTGCATTGCCAATATCCTCAGAAGCAAGAATCAACATTCTTCTTGCTATGAACTTAATTTCTTCTCCTCCCGCAATCATTCTTGCCAGCCAATAGACAGCTCCATTGGGATCACTACCTCGAATGGACTTTATAAATGCAGAAATTATATCGTAATGCAGATCACCATTTTTATCAAACATTGCCATGTTCGTTTGAACCTTCTCGAGTACAACATTATTGTCGATTCTTATGGGCTCTGGTATGCTGTTTGCGATCAGTTCTAATGCCGAAAGCAGCTTTCTTGCATCACCACCAGAGATTTTCAGTAAAGCCTCATCTTCCAATATTTCAATTTTCTTTTGAGACAATGCAGCATCTTTCTTTAATGCTTTTTTAATGATTGATTGAAGCTGGGTTTTATTTAAAGGATTTAGGGTATATACCTGGCATCTTGACAACAAAGCGTTAATAACTTCAAAGCTTGGATTTTCTGTTGTGGCTCCAATGAGTGTGACACTTCCTTTTTCAACGGCTCCCAAAAGAGAATCTTGTTGAGATTTACTGAATCGATGTATTTCATCAATAAACAATAATGGATTTTTATTGGTAAAAAGTCCACCACCATGTTCTGCTTTTTGAAGGATTTCACGAATTTCTTTAACGCCAGAGTTTATGGCGGATAATTGATAGAAGGGTCTTTCCTTTTGTGTGGCGAGTAATCTTGCCAAAGTGGTTTTTCCAGTTCCTGGGGGTCCCCATAAAATCATCGAAGGTAAATTTCCGCTTTTAAGAATAGTGGTCAAAGTCCCTGAAGGTCCAACTAAATGCTCTTGCCCGACGTATTCGTCGAGGCTTTTTGGACGCATTCTTTCGGCAAGGGGAGTGTTCATCGAAACTTATTTGCTGTTGTGATGTCTTTGTCTTTGAATTTCATAAAGCACTACACCGCAAGCAACGCTTACATTCAAAGAACCAATGTTCTCATTCATTGGTAGTATTACTTTTTCATTTGATAACTTAACTAGACTTGGATGTATGCCTCGCTCTTCGGATCCCATAATTAGTGCAACACTACTATCAAAATTATTTTCAAAAAGGGTTTGATCTGTTTTTTCAGTTACTGCAACAATTTTAATTTCAGCTGCCTGGAGCATATAAATTGCATCTTTTAGGTGATTTACTTTTACCAATGGCACTGAGAATATTCCTCCTGCCGAGGCTTTCACAGTGTTTGCGTTAATCGGAGCAGAGCCAGTTTGAGGAAGCACAACACCAGTTACTCCCGTCGCAGAGGCTGTTCTCAAAATGGCGCCAAGATTACGAGTATCAGTGATGCCGTCTAAGAGAAGATAAGTCGATTTTTGATCAATATTTTTTTCAATTAATTCTTCTAGAGATTGGAATTGAATGGGAGCAATTCGAGCCACAGCCCCTTGATGATTTTCACGCGAAAATCTTTCTAGCCTCTCAATTGGGACGTAACTATGCGAAATGCCATTTTCGTGAATTTTCTGTTCAAGACTTTTAAAAAGGGGTCCTTGTTGTCCTTTTAGAAGCCAAATTTTGTCAAGAGGTTGCTCCTGAACGATGGCTTCTAAGATTGCGCGTATTCCATATATTTCTTGACCTTCTTTCATAGGGTGCAATTTAGAAATAACGGATTATATATTTACACTTATTCCGGTTTTTCTAATTAATGATAAATAAAAAAAACTCGTCTCGAGGACGGGTTTTTTTAAATAAGTCTTTAAAACTATCGATCAGCATTCACAGAGGCGTCAATATTATCATTGGCATCAATTTCAGATTGTGGAACTTTTAAAAAGAATTTCTTATCATCAGGCAATAAATTCCCTGGAGATTTGACCCTATGATTTCCAGTTCTTGTGATCCCTTTTCTTAATCTTTTTGCATCAAACCATTCTACACCAATTTCACCATAGAGCTCTTTTCTTCTTTCAACCAAAATCTCATCGATCAATGCAGTTCCACTGTTACCCGAAGCGACAGCTTTGGGGTCACGGTTTTTTTGGAGTGAAAACAACAGTGTTGCAGCCTCGGCATCATTATCTTGACGTGCTTTTGCCTCAGCTTCAATGAGTAACATTTCGGGAGATCTCATTAGTGGAATATCTGGATCAAAAGTGAGTTTAAATTTGCTAGATGCTCTTGCTTTGTAAGAGCCACTATTGTCTCCCAATCCGAATAAATCGAAAAAGGTATTTCTCACATCGGTATCCGAAAATCTATTGACAAAATCTTCATTCCAAAATGCCTCTCCATATCCGATTTTATTTGAGTTGTCCGTGAACGAGTGAGGAGCCGTATTGATCGTAATTGTTTGATCGACTGTTTGAGGTATTCCCCAGATCCATTCTTCATCCTCGATATTGTTAAATCCATTGCTGTAATTGGAAGCATTTAAAGAATATCCAATTCTGGCTTTACTAGCAGCTATTTCCGCTGCGCTCCAATTGCCCATAACTTGGTTGACTCTGGCAAGAATTCCATAGGTAACATTTTTATTAATATATGATTTGTCCAATCTTGAGTCAGCTCCCTTTTCAACTGCATCATTTAAGTCAGACAATATTAAAGTATACATTTCTGTTAGAGTTGACATCGCCTTGCCTTCCAGCGCTGGTGACGTATAGATTGGAGGGGCTGGGAGCGAAGCATCGTAGCTGTAGGTGTGTTGAAACTCCATGGCCAATTGGAAGTAATAAAAGGCTCTTAGAGTTAATGCTTGTGACAAGGTCTCGTCCTTATCTGTTTCCGAAAGATCTTCACTATCATTGATTCCTTTGATTAAAATATTTAATTCATTAATCATGGTATATGGAAATGCCCAACTAAAAATTGTTCTTTTGTCCGTGGGGTCTCTATTGTCATTGTTGTAGTCAAAACGATACCATTGTACGCCAAGGACAAGATCATTTCCTTTGACTGTTCTTGCGAAATAAAGAGAAGGCAATCCGCCAGTATCGAGTCTGTCAAGATTTAGTTCGAGGCGAGAAGCTCTTAAAATCCCAGAGATGAATGAGTTTACACCATCTCTTGATGTAAAGATAACAGAGGAGCTAACTGAAGAAGTTGGCTTTGGTTCGTTTAGATAATCTTTATCACAACTAACGATAAGTGTTGAGAAAAGCGCGATTGAAATAAGTATTTTTTTCATTTTATATTTCTTTTAAAATTGAACATTTACTCCCAACGAAAAGGTTTTCAGCTGATAGGACCGGTTGTTAGTCGCTCCTGATAAATCTTGTTCAGGGTCAATTCCTTTATGTGTTTGATAAGTAAAAATATTATCACCTTGCAGGTACAATCTAAATCGGCTTACGTTTAATCTTTCTGTAAAACTTTCCTTAAAAGAGTATCCAATGCTAAGTGCTTTTAGTCGGATATAATCGTTCTTGAAAAGAAAACGTGAGGAGGTTGCACCAAAGTAATTTTGTGAATTTAACAAAAGTGGAACATCAGTAACATCTCCAGGCTTTGTCCATCGTTTGGCGATATCAGCATGGCGCTGGCCAGTTATATCCGTAGTGTTCATTAGGCGCTCATAAGAATGGTCATAGACATAGGATCCAAAGCTAAAGTTAAATAATGCATTAAGGTCAAAGTTTTTATAGGTAACGCTTGTGTTAAATCCACCTATAATATCTGGTAGGGAAGAGGCTCCAACATAATATCTATCTGCTTCACTGTATACTTTAGTCATTGTTCTTTCGCCCGTTGGCTCACCGTTGGTATCTAAGAGGTCTTTGTACCACATCAGGTAGCCATCATTGGGATCAACCCCGGCAGATTCTCTGATGTAAAACTCATAGAGTGATCTTCCGACTTCCCATTTTTTGTTGCCATTGATAAACTCCTTTTGCGATAGTTTGGAGATTTCATTATTGTCTAATGAGAAGTTTAATCCCAGATTTAAAGTTAAATCTTCTTTATCAATGATTGTTGATCTTAACGAAAATTCAACACCATAATTCCTTAAAGATCCAACGTTTGTTTTTATAAAATCGTTGCCCGTAGAAATCGCCAAGGGTTTGTCATAAATTAAATCAATTGACTCCTTGTTATAAACTTCCACAGAACCGTCGAGCAGTCCATCGAAAATTCCAAATTCAAAACCATAATTAAGCATTGCGGTTTTTTCCCAAGTGAGAATGGGGTCAACTGGACTTGAAGATAAAACACCGGGATTCTGTCCTTGAGAAAATCCTGTTTCGAAAAGTTGTAGGTAGGGAAAGTATCCGATCCCTCGATTGTTTCCAAGTTCCCCATAAGAGGCTTTAATTTTTAAATAATTTATAAAATCAATATCCTTGATAAAAGACTCTTCAGAAGCGATCCATGATCCTCCGATAGAATAAAAGTTACCCCATCTGGACTCTTCAGAAAAACGTGTGCTACCATCTCTTCTTGCGGAGGCTTCTAGGTAGTATTTTTTATCGTAGTTATAGCTAATTCTTGAGATTAAACTTATTAATCTTTCTTCTGTATTTGAGCCTGAAACACCTTCTGGTCTTGTGCTTCCATTTAATACGTTTACATTAGTAAGAAAGCCGATACCGCTTGCGCCTAGCTCATCAATTTGATATCTCAAAGTCTCGAAGATAATGTCGGCGTTGAGGCTGTTTAAACCAAAATAAGTTTTATAATTTAAGGACTGAGTTAAATTGAGCGTAGTATCAAAGTCACGGTTTTGGGTAACTCTTCCATCAACATTTGCTGCAATTCCAAAGTTGTTGTCCGAATAAGAGAAATTATCGTAGGAAGATCGCTCGTAAAATACATCTGATCTAAATTTTAATTGCTCTAAAATATTAACACTTAAATATCCATTCATCGTTGTGCTGGTTCGATTGGTGATGAATTTATAATTTTCAATTGCTCCTACCGCATTTTCGTTGGCACCATTGCTTCTGGAGCCGTTGATGAGCTGTGTTAGATTATTACCATAGTCAAATATTCTTTCTCCAGCCGAATTTAGGATAAGCCCTCCATTTCCATCTCTTTGGTAAAGCGGATAGAAGTTGGGAACACTATACAACCATTGTATGGCCCCTTGAAGACCATCTCCGGATTGAGAAGGGGCATTTAGTTTCGAGGTGGTATAAGCAACGTTTAACCCTGCTTTGATAAAATCATTTACTTCGGTATCGATTTTTAGTCGGGTGGCGATTCTCTCAAAGAAAGTTGTTTTAACCTGCCCCTCCTCTTTAAGATAATTAGAACCAAAATAGAAAGATGTTTTTTCACCCCCTCCGTTTATGGAAACACCATGCTCTTTTCTTGTTACATTATCTGAAAAAACAGCCTTCTTCCAGTCCGTATCCCACATTGGACTGACCAATAACTCTCCAGAAGTATTCACAGGCTGTGAAAGACCATAAGGGTTGTATTTTAGTTCAGAAATGAGATTCATAGAAGCTATAGATCCCGCTGCGCTTGGAGTTAATCCATTCACATATTGTTCACTATTTCGGGAAGATTCCCATGCGTATTTGGTAAAGTCATCTACATTTATAAGATCATGTAAAGCAGAAGCATTGGTCGACACACCATAGTTAGAACTTATGGTCAATTGGGTTTTACTTCTTTTAGTTCCAGACTTAGTAGTTATGATTATTACCCCATTAGCTCCTCTAGATCCATACAAAGAAGTGGAAGAAGCATCTTTTAAAACGGAGATCGATTCAACTTGTTCTTGGGCGATATTATTTAGGTTTCCGTTAAAAGGGGCTCCATCAACTATAACAAGAGGAGAAGAATCGGCGTTGATAGAACCTACTCCTCTAATTCTTATGATGGGATTGGTTCCAGGAACTCCTCCCGAAGTGATAATATTAACCCCAGGGATGCTTCCCTGAAGTGCTTGGGTGATGGTTGTTGCCTGTTGTGCTTGAATCGTAGCGTCAGAAATGACAGCAATAGATCCCACAATCGATTCTTTAGATTGTACCCCATAAGCAACCACAACAACCTCATCGAGCTCGTTCGAAGGATAAAGAGAGACGTTTAGAAGATCGCCATCAATGTCTTTTATGATTTGAGAAGAATATCCAACAAAACTGTATTCTAAAGCAGCTTCTTCTCCAGTTTCAATGGTATAGTTTCCATCGAAATCTGAAGAAACACCATTTGTTGTCCCCAGCTCAATTACAGTTGCTCCGGGAAGTGGCACTCCAGTTTCATCTGTGATGACCCCTGTTATTGTTTTTTGAGCCGATAACAGTTGCATACTAAGCATTGCTATTAAAGACAGATTGAATATTGTTTTCATATATACAGTAATTAATACACTTCAAAACTATATAAAAAATAAAGAGTGGAACTTTTTGACAACTTGTTTTTTTAAACTAATAAGTAAGATCATTTTTCAAACAAAAAAAAACCACCCGTATTGGGTGGTTTTATTAATAAATATTTAAAAAGTATTTATTGAACGATTAATGCTCATCTTCAGCAAAACCAGTTCTTTTGTAACCAACAATAGTATATATAGTTCCAGGATCATCAGAAAATTCAGCATTAAAAGAAATCCCATCAGTAGGATTGCCTCCCTCTGTTATGACCTCTCCTTTGGTGATTTTACCATCAGTAATATTTACAGTAATGTCATATCCATCAACGCTACTGGTTAGGTCCGAACCACTCAAAGTAAAGCCAGTAATATTTACCGTTGCTTTAACTTTAAAATCCCAGGTATGACCGCGATCATCAATCCATAGTTCAGTACCGTCATTACTTGAGGTGTTGTAAGTTGAAATTAGTTGGTATCCAAGGCCATAAATATCATCTCCACCGTCATCCAATAATTTAACATACCAATCTCCAGCCATATCAACTACTTTGGTTGACCCAACATCATCATCATCTACAATGTCACATGAAGTGAAAGCCATTAGTAGTAATGACACAAATAAACTTGTATATAAAGTTTTAGAAATTTTCATTTTTTTCATTTTAAAATTTAACTTTTTTCAATTGTACTTTAAACGTCCCGTTTCCAAAATCACCAACGCCTGAGTAAGTAATTGTATCGTCACTAGGGTTTACTGTAAATTGTTGGATGTCGATAGCCAATCCCCAACCTGGTATAGTACATGTAGCCATCGTATAGTCGTTTGTTGCCATGTCATTTACCGTAATTGTACCACTTTTAGCAGCATAACTTGGTCCATAACCCCTTCCAATATCATAATATCCTCCAATACCGTGAGAAATGGCGTAAGTGTCTCCACTTGTCTTGTAAATCATCACATGTTCCATGTCATCGTATTGTGCAAGTGGTGTAAAAGAGGGAGCCCTTTGAACGTCACTCAAATAGATGCCTTCAAGACTTGTGTTTAAATCTGCATCTTTGTATACCCAGATAGTTCTTCCGGCACTCCCGGTGAATCCATCTTCGTTTACAGCAGAGTAGCTCACCGTATACTTGTCCGGAGTCATGCTTGAAATCTCCTTACCAAAGTAAGTTCCTTTTGAGGTGCTCGTAGTGGTTTCAATTACGTTCTCTCCTTCTTTTGATTCAGCTCCGAGATCAGTAAATGAACCACTGGCGTCAACAAATACAGTTTTATCGCCATTAATTGTGATAATTGGATAATTTGTCACAGCTGAAACACCAAGAGTGTCTTCTGTTTCGCAAGAAATAGTTATTCCTGCGAGGATGCATAATAGTGTAATTATTTTTTTCATCATCATCATTTTTTATTTATCGTACCAAACAGCTTCAGTGATGTTCACTACAGCGGGTGTGTTAGAATTTCTTATAGTTTCTGTTAAAGGATATTCAATTCTTTTAGGGAATAAACCTCCTGTTTTGCCTTCGATAGAATAGGTGATTTGCCCAGGTGTATAACCGGCATCAGTCTGTTTTACCGTTGACACTTTTGGGAATCCAGTTCTGTTGTGTTCTACAAAAGATTCGTAACCGTTCCCTGGAAACGAAGCAACCCATTTTTGAGTCATAATGGCTTCCAACTTATCGCTATCTGTTCCTGTAGGGAAGCTATACGCGCCAGTTAACATGGCAGCAGCATCTGTTCCTAATCCCCATTGTTCAAATGCAGCAGTAACAGCCGCTTCATAAAGTGCTTTGGCGTTTGTGCCTCCCATGTATTTCAAATCTGCTTCTGCCTGTAGGAATTTACTTTCTGCAAGAGAAATAAAGTATACTGGACTTGTAGCTGAAAGTTCTACAACTGAGACTGAAGTTCCTGACGGATTATCAAAATACCCTTGATCTTGGAAAGTGTCTCCATCATAAAATTTTGCAAGCCTTGGGTCAATGTTTGACTTTAAGAAAGTCCCCATTGTTGTACTAGCCCTGAGGTTAGTTGCAACATTTAACTGTCTTCTGTCAGATTCATACAAAGGATTACTTCTACTGTTCTCATCAACAAACACATCGATTGCAGCATTTGAGGATAAAAAGTTAACACCTGAACCTATTAGACCAATGATACCTGCTGATGCCACTGAAGGTCTGACTTCAGATTGTCTCATGTGGATTTTAAGCATTAATGTATTTGCAAACTCTGTCCACTTTGTCATGTCACCTTTAAATATGAAATCTGTTGTACCAGGAGCAAATGCGACAGGTGAAGTAGAAAGATCTTTACCTAAAGCCTCTGCCAAGTCAAGTGCCATTTTATCATAAACAACCTCTGGCGCATCAAATACAGGCTTTAAAATAGCAGTATTATTTGCTTCAGAATAAGGAATTGCTCCATAATAATCAACGAGTATTTGAGAAGCATAAACTTCAAGAGTGGTGGCGATTAGATAGTATTTCCAGTTTTCGGTCGCTAAAGCATTTGCTTTAACATTTCTTACATCAGTAAGTGCATCATACATTGATGCCCAACCACCTTCGTTAATCGATTGAGAAGGGTTAAGCGTATAGTCGTCAAGATACTTATATTGATTAGCGACTGCACTTTGAGTCCAAAATTGACTCCAAAACCCACCGATTAACGCAAAGTAAGAACCTGCTGATGCACCAATTCCAGTGATTGCAGCTGGTAACTCATTTTCCATGGGTATTTGTGAAGGACTCAATAAATCAGGATCCTGATTTATATCTAAGTCCGTACTACAAGAACTAAGCAATAATGTGGTAAGAACTAAATATGTTTTTATAATTATTTTTTTCATTGGATGTTTTTTAAAGTGAAATTTTGATACTCGATCCATATGTTCTTTCAGAAGGGTTGGCCGCGAATTCTCCGAATTCACTTCTTACTCCTCTTCCATAGTTGGTTGTTTCTGGATCTGAATATGGATTGTCTCCAGGTGTCCACAAGAACAAGTTTTTTCCATAAATTGAAACGGAAATGTTAGTGATTCCAAATCGAGAATACAGGTCAGGATTTAAATTATAAGAAAGAGAAATGTCTCTCATTCTTATGAACGACTTGTCTATCAGGTGACCTCTTTCCATTGCTTCGTTTTGAGAAGTGTTATAAAAAGCTGTTACATCTTCAAAATCAACAGCAGTCGTGTTTTCAACATATCCACCAATTCCGTCAGTAACAACTGAGTTTGGAATAATCCATGGCTGTCTGTCGTTATAAGTCGTTTCAATTCCATTCCCAACAAAGTGACTCAGTCTCTTCGTGTAAGAATACATTAAACCTCCTTTTTTCCAATCAAAACTAAACGCCAGTTTAAAACCTTTATAGCTGACATCATTTCTAAGTCCCATTATAAAATCCCTTTGTGAAGTACCACCATAAGACTCGGTGTTATCATAGGTATAATATCCTGTGTTTGCATCTGCAATGATTTTCCCATCATCAGTTTTTTCAGGAGCAGGCGTATAAAAAGATCCCATTGGTTTTCCTTCTTCTGCATAATAATTAACTCCATATGCATCATAGATTGAAATTTTGTCATCATCTCCAGCGACACGGTCAACATTGTTGTTGTTTTTAGTATAGGTATAGCTGATGTTCCATTTAAGATCAGCAGTGTTAATTGCTTTTGCTGAAATCATCAATTCAATCCCTTTGTTAGTCATGTCAACAAAGTTTCCAGTTACAGTACTGTATCCAGTAGATCTTGCAACAGGAAGATTTACAATTAAATCCTCAGTTTTTCTTTGGTATAAAGAAAGGTCAATTCCTATTTTGTTATTGAGGAGTTTTACATCAAATCCTAATTCAATTTCATCCGTAATCTCTGGCTTTAATGTTTGATTCTCAATTCGACCAAATATTTCAGAAGCATTTACAGAAGCAAATGGATAAGATATTGTTCCGAAAAATGCTGCATTACTCGATTGTCCTGCAGTAGAAAATATTTGATAAGCTCCAGTTCCATTTCCAACTCTAGCCCAGCTTACTCTTCCCTTTAAATACAAATCATTTGTATCAGCAATTATCCCAGCAAATGATGCTGAAGGATAAAAATAGGAGTTGTTTGCAATAGGAAGTGTAGAGGAAGCATCTTGTCTTGCCGTAATGGTAAGAAAGTATAGATTTTTATAGCTTAATAATGCTTGAGAGTAATATCCGTAAGTCCTTGCTAAAAGGTCACCTTGTGATTTTGTAGGCGTTGCTGCTGAGTTTGAAATCTCAAAGTAATTTGGCAAATCTAAATCAGTAACAGCAATATATAAGACATTACGTTTTCTTTCATTGTAATTGAAACCGGCCAATAGGTCAAGGTCCAAATCATTCGTAATTGCAGTTTTGTAATTTAAATTGAAGAATGTATCAAACTGAGAGTTTGAATAATTTGCTTCTGAAACCGCTCCAACCACTTCTTGAGATCCAGCGTTGTCCTGAGGTGAGCCAGTTGGGTACCTCACAATAGATCCAAATCTCTTAACTGATTCGTTTTCTACATCCGCACTCACTTGTAGATTGGCTGAAAAGGAATCACTAAAATTATAATTGAAATTTATATTTCCAAAGACTCTGTCTTTAGTGATTTCAGTATTATTATTTTTTAATGATAAATATGGATTGGTTGTGTAGGGTGTGTAAAAATAAGGTGCAGTGTTGAAAACATTAGTTTCATCCTTCATGTCTAGCAAACTTAAGTCGTTTGGTAATTGAATTAAATCTTGAAACATAGACTTACCTAGACCCGCATCATCCCCTTGACCAGTAGCAACTGCTTTTTGTTCTTTGTGAGAGTAATTTACACTACTTCTTAAGCTGAATTTATCATCACCAGTTCCTCCATTAAAACCAAAGTTTCTTTTGGTGAATGAATCTCTGTCTGTTGGAATAACACCATCCATATCTAAACCAGAATAGGTGAAAGAGTAGTCCGTATTGTCCGTTCTTTTGGATATAGAAACTGATTGGCTCAAAGTATTTCCAATTTCAAAAAATTCTCTTACATTTTCTTCGAGCGCAACATAAGGCTTGATCAGTTGTTGGTTGTCAACGACTCTACTCCAAGGTTTCACTAAACCATTGAATTCAGCTCCCCAAGATCCATTTTCATTACTTGCAGCTGTGTCTCCCTCTCCAGTAACAAAAGAGTAGGATTTACCTGACCATCCTGTTCCAAATTGTGTTTGGATGTGAGGAACTCTAGCCACTTGTTGAAGATCGTAAGAAGTTGTAATATCAACCTTTATTTTATCCGATGTCCCTTTTTTGGTCGTAATCATAATTACACCATTCGCTCCCTTAGATCCGTAGAGTGCAGTTGCTGCAGCTCCTTTTAGAAAGTCAATAGACTCGATATTGTTTGGGTCAATGTCATTGATACCAGAACCAGCATCAAATGAACTTGAACTCCCAATACTACTCGAGGAGTTATCCATAATGGGAGAACCATCTAGCACGTAGAGTGGGCTGTTTGATCCTGTAATAGAGCTAAACCCTCTAAAGATAACTTTTGTAGAAGCTCCTGGTTGGGCAGGAGACGAAATGTCAACCCCAGCAATTTTCCCAGAAAGTGATTGAAGTGGGTTAGAGTTACTAACCTCAGTTAATTCTTCTTGGCTAACCTTAGTAGTTGCATAAGCAATTGACCTAGATTTTCTGCTAATCCCGAAAGAAGTCACAACAACTTCGTCTAATTGATTGTCACTCTCTAAGGAAATGTTATAAGCATTTGCTGCTCCTACCTCGATTGTTTGATCTGTATAACCAACATAACTGATGATTATACTTTCTCCTATTGAAACTTCAATAGTAAATTTTCCGTCAAAATCTGAAGATACTCCATTCGAAGTCTTTAGATTGACAACTGTTGCTCCTGGAAGTGGAATCCCCTCCTCATCCGAAATAACACCAGTTACTGTTTTCAATTGCGCCATCATTAATTGGGAGAACAGTAATCCCAAAACGCACAATAATCTCATTTTAAACATATAATATAGTTAATAATTAAATTGAAATTAAATGTTAATTTTTAGTGAATTTTAACATTTAATAAATCGACACAAGTCACCCCTTGTACTTGCATTAGTCGACAAACTTATTGAATTATATTGAATAAAATAAAGTTTTTATTGAGAATAACATAAATATATCCGCGTATGGTTCTATATTTATAAATATTTATCAAATAAAATAATTTATTGACTTCACCTAATCAACAACAATTCATTTAAAATATACAAATAGGACTGTTAAAGTTTTTAACGAAATGTTTCAAATTCAACTACCCTAATGTTAATGAAGTATGTTTTCATCCTTTACAACATTTATGCTATTAGGAAATAAAAATAAAACTCTTTGGAATATTTTTTTTGTTTGATTTTTTGTCAAAAAATATATTTTTTTCGTGTAATTAAATAAAAAACACTTAATGTATCCATAAAATACTGTGCTCTTATACCCGCCTCCAATTTCTATGGTATCTTTAAAATCAAAAGTTCCTCCCATATGGGTTTGATTCTCTCCATCTGGGATAAGCTTGGTGCTGATAAATGGTTTCATTTTTGATCCAAACACTCCTGTATTGATCGACGTTCCTGCCAGTAAGTAAGTCACTGGCTTTTCTGATCCTATAAAAGTATCCTCATCCACAAACTTCGCCGGGTTAAGAACATTTGGGATTGAGGCCGATAAATAAAACTTTTCTGATTTTAACAAGGCACCGAATCCAAAGACTGGATACAGTGCATTGCCTTTGGTGGCAATCGAAGGATTGGCAACAGTAGTGATCCGCTCTAAGGCGTCCAAGTCCGTATCTTTAGTTCCTGCCCCTGCTTTAACTCCTAAGAACACCTTGTAGCCCTTACCCATTTCTAACTGATAACTTGCATCTATAGCATACTGGGTTCTGGTGTCGATATAAACCTTGTTGGAGATCACCGATGCTCCAAAAGAAATGTTGTTTTTTGTCTTTCCGCTGTAGAATAAATAATTGATCTTCGGAGCGTCCGCTACCCCTTGCCAAGTAGAGCGCGTTGTGAAGGAGATCTCTCTTCCTTCACTTCCAACATAAGCCGGGTTAAATGCATTCATGTTAAAACGTTCCATGAGCATATTCTCGTTTACCTGGGCAATACCACTGATGCTTATTAGAAGTAGTGACGCTAATACTGTGTTTTTTATCATCTAATTCTTAATTGAAAATGTATAACCAGCCTTCTTTTACTTTAATTCCTGTTGCTAAAATCCTAAAATAATAAGGTCCTGTAGGCAGTGAATTCCCGTTACTGATATTGGTTCCTGCCCAATCATTTTGATAATTATTGGACTCATAAACCAAACTACCATCTGGGGCGTAAATCTTCACCTGGGTGTTAGGATACTGATCAATATTTATGATTTTCCATGTGGATTCTAATCCTGTTTCATAAGGGGTAACTACCTTAGAGATAATTAATCCAACATCTGGAAATCCATCGTTGTTATCATCCTGATCTTCGTTGTTTCCTATTCCATCTCCATCGGTGTCTTTTGATTCGTTAGGATCGCATGGAAATGCATCGAAATTATCCAAAACCCCGTCGTTGTCCTTATCTACTTCATAACGATCATCAATCTGATCGTTATCACAATCTTTACATAAATTCTTGTTGAGGGGAAAGTCGTCCTCAATATCTAAACAATAATCGTTATCATCATTATCATCTATACAGTCAGGAGAAAGGTCTTGATCATAATCCAGGGGCAAACTACCGGAATCAAGAGGGTCGCTCTGGCAGGCAATCTCATCAGTGTCTAGATAGTTGTCGTTGTCATCATCAGTGTCTGTATTGTCTCCTATTTGATCGCCATCGGTGTCAAGCCATTCTGTGGCGTCAAGTGGGAAAGCATCTTGCGCATCAAGATAGGTGTCATCATCATCATCTAGGTCGCAAGAATCATCTATGCCATCACCATCTGTATCTATTTGATAAATATTGTATGTTAGAGGGCAGTTGTCCAGATAATCTTCGACACCATCACCATCATCATCTGAATCACATACATCACCTAAACCATCACCATCTGTATCTAATTGATTATTATTGGCGATCATGGGACAATTATCTTTATTGTTTGCTATACCATCGCCGTCTGTATCTTCATCAACATCCACCACAGAAATAGTAAATGTTTTAGAGTAAGTAGCTATTCCGTCAGTAGATTGGACAACTATATAATAACTATTTTTAGTTTCATAATCAAAGGCTGTTTCTGTTAATAAATTATTACCAATAATACTAAAGCTAGAATTATCCGTATCACCACTTCCAGAAACTAAAGTGTATGTATGAGTAGATCCAATATCAGAATCAATAGTAGATAATGAACCAACTGTAGTACCTGAGCTAAGGTTCTCATTAACGGAAGAAGAGGATAATTTAATGTCGGTGGGTGCGGAGTTTGAATTTAATGTAATTTCATTAAACGATTTATTAGCAACGCTAGCTAAAATGAAATTAGAAATAGTACTACTTTCTGTTGTAGTTTGATTATACCATTGGCTTCCGGAGAATAATACTAGATTTAAATCTGACTCCGTTTCATCATTTAGTTCACTATCCTGATATGCTATTTTTAAACCTCCAGTAAACGAATTGGTAATACTAGAAAACAAATAGGACCTATTAATTGCAGAACCTATCGTATTACTTACTGTATTTATGAAGCTAATCTTATTGTTCGCAAAAATAAAATCTACATTAGGAGTTATTGTTAACCCTTGCGTGAAGAAACTAGTTCCATTGGCGATAAAAAGCTTTTCGTTAGTATCTGAGCCAATAAAAACGGTTTGCGCTTTGGCTATTGAGAACGAAATTAAAAGTAAAAACAAAATATTTTTCATAAATAAGCTGTTATTGCTTTTCTAATTTTTCAATTCTACTTAATAAGTCGTTAATTATTTCCTGTTGTTGCTGAATTGCTTTTGTTAAAACAGGGATTAATAAACTATAAGTTATTCCTAAAGTCTCTCCTTTTTCAATATTACCTTCCAAGCCAATAACTGCCTCTGGAATTAATGGTTTAACATCCTGAGCGATAAACCCTAGTTGCTCCAAACCATTTGATTTTAGTTTATAATGTACTGGCTTTAACTTTAAAATTTCGTTGAGACCGTACTTCGTTTCTTGAATATTATCTTTTAATCTTCTGTCTGAAACATTTGTGAAGGCTACTTGACCTTCTATCACTGTCACATTTGAATCTCCAAGTCTAATTTTATTACTATTGTTTACAGTTGCATTTGCACCTATGGCAGTTGCATTTGTTAAATTTACAGCGCTTACATCTGCTAAATAACCTATTGCAGTATTTTGAGATCCTGAGGTGTTTGTGTCTAGAGTCTGTCTTCCAACTCCAGTATTATTATTTCCTGATAAATTTTCTACTAAAGCCTGAAACCCTATTGCGACACTATTGCTTCCATTAGTGTTTTTTCTTAATGCCATATAACCATTACCAATGTTAGCATCACCCGAAGTATTAAATTGCAGAGCCAGACCACCTACTCCTACATTACTTCCACCACCCACATTTGAAATTAAGGCTTCATGTCCAAAAGCTGTATTATCATTTCCACTTGTATTGTAATATAAAGCTGCATTTCCAACTGCTGTATTATAAGCTCCACCAATATTTCTAGTTAATGTTTCTCTACCAATAGCAGTGTTAAAATACCCTGTCGTGTTTGCTTGTAAAGCCATATAACCTGTTGCTGTATTACGATAACCTGTCGTGTTTGCTTGTAAAGCCATATAACCTGTTGCTGTATTCTTATCACCTGTCGTGTTTGAATATAGAGCATATGCACCACTAGCAGTATTTTTTATCCCTGTAGTGTTAGAATATAAAGCGCCGTCCCCAATAGCAGTATTGTAATAACCTGTAGTGTTTGAGTACAAGGTGTTTGAACCAATAGCAGTATTACTATACCCTGTAGTGTTTGAGGATAAACTATTTACACCATTTGCAACATTGCCAACACCTGTAGTGTTTGAGTATAAAGCCCTATGACCGTTAGCAGTATTATTACTCCCTGTAGTGTTTGAGTATAAAGAATTAAGACCACTAGCCGTATTATTATTTCCTGTAGTGTTCGAGTATAAAGCCTCATACCCATTAGCAGTATTTTCCTCCCCTGTGGTGTTTGAAAATAGAGCATTTTTACCATTAGCAGTATTTTCTATCCCGGTAGTGTTTGAGTATAATGCCCCATCACCATTAGCAGTATTTTCCTCCCCTGTAGTGTTTGAATATAAAGCAGCGTAACCATTAGCAGTGTTATAAGAACCTGTTATGTTTGAAAATAAAGCAAGGCCGCCACTAGCGGTATTATTTTCCCCAGCAGTATTTTTATTTAAAGCTTTATACCCAATCGCAGTATTATTACTTGCCGTAGTGTTTGAATATAAGGTCGTAAATCCTAGAGTTGTATTATTATTACCTGTAGTATTTGAATAAAAAGCCTTATACCCTGTTGCAATATTATTATTTCCAGTAGTATTTGAAAACAAAGCTTCTGTGCCAGCACCTATATTATTATTTCCAATAGTATTTGAAAACAATACACTTGAGCCAATAGCAATATTGTGATTTCCTGTCGTAGTTGAGGATAAAGTATTCGAGCCTATCGCAATTGAATTGTTAACTGATGAACTAGCAATCGTGCCCCCAAGAGTTATATTGGCCCTATCATCCATGTGAGTTGAAGAATTGACAGAGAAAATCAACGATTTCCAACCGCCATTTTTATAAACATAAAAACCGTTAACCTCATCACTCTGGTATAACAACAATCCATCGGTAGGTGAGCTGATATTGCTCTTTTGAACAGAGGTCAATCTAGGGAGAAGCACTCCTTTATTATTGCCTGGTGACACGATATCTAAAATTGCAGATAAATCTGGGTTTTCTGTTCCTATTCCAACTTGTCCGAATAAAGATATAATCGGAAAAAACGAAAATATTATTAAGAAATTAAACGGTTTGATAGCTACTTCACTTAAAAAAAAAAACTTTTTCATTGTCTTTTGAATTGGTTTATAAATCGGGTTTCAAACATGAACTTTATAAGTACAGATGACCTTTAGTTCTCCGTAATAAGGTTCACTAATTCAGGGTTAAAAGATCATAAATACTATTAGTTCGAATATTGTAATTATACTTGGCCGTAATTCTTCCTTTAAAAATAAAAACAAATAAAAATATGAATAATATTGAGGTTTTGTTTTAACCTAAAAAATATTAATGTATAGTATATAATTGATTTACAATACCTTAAATATAGCTAAATAATATAACACTAATCGCTTTATTAGGTTTTAAACTATGTATCTAGGAATTAAACCATGACTTGTTACAACCTCTAAATCGACTTTAAATAATAGCAGAGATTAGATTATATACCCATTTCACCAGCGCATCCCCAAAAGGAAAATAGACTTATTTTAAAGGGGTGGGGTGTTGAATTGAAAATTTTAGGTTGGATTTTTTGGGGTTATATAAACCAATCAGGGACAGTTTTCGGGACAAATTAAAAAAGGTTCACAAAACAAATGTCTGTGAACCCCTATTAATAATGGTGGAGAAGATGGGAGTCGAACCCACGACCTCTTGACTGCCAGTTAAGTGCTATTTTACTAAAATGGCGTATAATGTTCTAATATAAGGTATTAATTAACATTTATTAGATCAAAAAGACTATAAAAGTCACTTTATTAACATATAGTATTACCCTTTTTATTACCCTTTTTTGTAGTTTTACTTTATGGGTATACAATTGTATTTAAAAAGTACTGTTAGTAGTAAGGGAACATCTGCGGTTTTCATATATGCTCAACACAAGGGAAAAGTGTTTAAGAAAAACATTGGGGTTAATGTATCTCCTGTTGAATGGAATAAAAAAACATATCAAGTCAAAAACATCTCCATCTCATCAATAGCAATTAACAAGAAACTCCAAGCAACTACAAACTTAATAAGAGAGGTTTGGGGGTTATTTGAAAGCGATATCTATACTTGGGATGAGCTATGCACTAAATTAAAAGGAGGCAAGCCAGAAGAAGGAGTCGAGGGCTTCATTGAGGACGTTTTAAAGCCGAGAATGAAGCTTACTACGTATCAATCCTATAAGTATAGCTACAAGGCTCTATTAAAGGTTTTAGACGTCAGTACTATGTCGTTTAAAGAACTTAATTATGACGCTATTGATAAAGCGGTAATGATATGGAAAAACGAAGAAAAATCCCCAAGTTCTATTGAAACCTATTTAAAACATTTAGGTGTTATAATTAACGAAGCCAATGATAGAGGAATAGTTAACTATCGTTTTGAAAAGAAGAAAAAATGGAGAGTTAAAAAACATACTAAAGTTGTTGAGAGTGCAACTACTGAACAATTATTAGATTCAATTAAAAACGTAAATAATATTTATGATTTTCAAGCCTTCGCTTTTTGGTTATTAATGTTTTGTATGCGTGGATTGTATCCTCGTGATATTGCAAAAATGCATTTACACGAATTAGTCAATGGGTCTGAACAGTACAAAAAAAGATATGTAAAACACAAGAGGAGTAAAACAGGAGAGCCAATGAACATATTATATTCTTGCGAACCAACAGAACAAATAATTAATTCCCTTAAATGTTCAATCACCTTTACACACCTCAATAGAAGTAGTAGTTATCCTGATGTATATCCTAAAGGATGGCACACTTTAATAATGTTTGAATATAAAGAAGAAGAACATAAAAACGTATGGGATGTCTATACTAAAAGATGTAGAAAAATCATAGGCGTTCCTTTTAAAGTAGCTCGAAAGACTTTTGAATCTTACGCTCTTTTGTTAGATGTATCGGCAGAGGTCAGATATCGCTTACTCGGTCATCAAGATAGAAGCATAAAGAGTAGTTATCAGAATTGGGAATGGGATAGAATTAGTGCAAAAGTAGATGAAGCACATTTAAAGGTTTTAAAAGAATTTAGAGTTAAAGATGTTTGGTATAAACTAAGGAAAAGAGGTAAAGAGATTGGATTACCTGAAAGTGTGGTTACAAGAACATTAATGCTTAGCAATCCAAGAGATAAATATTAAGTAGTCACCTAAATCATAATTATTAAAAGTAATTATTCCCTATATTTAAACATCTAAGAACTTCAGAAATATGATTGAATGGCATAGGAAACTTATGAAACAAATTATGAAGCAACTTAACCTTGATTCATATCAAGTTGCGTGGATTTCATTTTTAGAGGGAGTGGTTCTTACTATTGTTTTTTATGAGTTCTTAATAAGATAAATAACAAGCATATCATCTCCAATAAGTTCTGTCATTTCGAATCCTCCGGTGAAGCAAAAACCTAATCTAATCTAAAAAAAGTGGCAAGTCTTCTCTTACTTCATTAGTAGCTTGTTTCATTCTTGGTAAAGTATATTGCAAGGCAATTTGAAGCATTTTAATACGCTGGTTGGCGTCTAGCTTATTTACATCTATAGAAGCAATTAAATCATCTATAAGTAGCTGTAGTTTGTCTTTTACTATTGATGTTATTTTGTTTGGACTTCCTTTAGGTCTAGGCATATATTTTCTAGTATTTTATTAATGTAGTATACATAACTATTATTAAATTTTAATTAAATCGGATTAATCAGACCATAAACACAGTTGCTTCAACTGCTTTGTCTATCTCAATAATCATATCGTTGTTGTTGCGAATCCAATTTGTTCTAAGCTTATTTATTTTCCTCCGAAACTTACTCGTATTGTTATAACCTGTTTGACCAACACCAAATTTGCTTCCCTCACGAATAAACTTCATAAACTCATCTAAACTTTCCTCTCCTGCTTCTTGCATTAATGCCATAACATAACAGTTAAGAGCCTCTTGTGGTGTGTAATAATCCTTTTGCATATATTTTGTGTAATCTATTAGGTTGTTGTGTTTGTTAATCTTACCATATTGTCTTTTCCAATCATCGTGTAGCTTGCGAATATTTTCCTGTCTTAACACATCTTTAAGCGTTGGTTTTTCACCACCCATCTCTAATACGTGAGCGATTCTATTACTCGATTTCAGCCGATTTTCATATCGGATAATATGCTTATCAAGAAATCTATCAGGTATTTCATTTCTTGTGTCTTTTGCCCAAGCTGTTTTATCCTCAATCGTTTTGTAACGTGCCTGTCCTCGTGTTCCCTGCCAAGCTATGTTAGAGCTATATTCAAGACGCTTAAACTTGTGCGAATCGCCAAAAAACCGATAGTATAATTTTGGACTATGATTCATCAATAGATTACTCGCATAATCCACACGTGTAACATTACCTTGATATAAGTCAGCTCCGATTATCTCACTCAAATTGTCAAACGCATCCTCAACATTGTCTTTTGTTATATCCTGAAAATTATTGCCGTGAATGAACTTTGGAATACTTCCATAAATAGTCAAGGTAGTGTCGCTAACATAACCGTGAATCTTGTGTTCTTCAGGGGAAATAAAATCTCCCTGCCAAGTGGTATAATTAACATCTGTTCCACCTGTTTCATAGACATAAGATTCTTTTTTGGAATACAATGCGTCAATAATATTTGCCTTACTAATTCCACAGTCTTGTAGATTATAAGTAATATTCATAGTATCTATTGCACCAACTATCATATAACCATATAGTGGTTAGAAAATGACCTTATTATCTCTAAGCGGTTTTTTCCTTTTTTCTTTTGCCCATTCCTTATTCCACAACAACCATCTTTCCACTTACGCATAATATCTCCTTTTTAAAGTGTTTTATATATATTCAATAAGATTAGTAATAAGGTGTTCTCTTTTTAAGAGAATAAAATGGGAGAAATACTGCGTAAAGTGTTGCTAATACTAGATTAAAAAAGATTTAAACATTTAATTAACTCTTTAAAAAAAAGCAGTGTAATATCTAAGATGATTATTTACAGGGAGAGTGGCTGATAAGTCTAGTTTGAATTATTCACTATATTTAAATGTTTAATAATCAGTATTGTGAAAAATCTACTTCTTTTTTTAAGTCTTTTTTTATTGATTTGTGCTTGTGGAAAAGATGAAGAAAATCTTTGTGCGGACTCAGATTTAGGTGTTAATTGCCAAGGTGCAGACTATGTTAAAAATTCTGATTCCCCATATGTTCTTCCTTGGGAAACAGGAAAAACCTTTTCTATTGGTCAGAGTAATTGTACAGAGGGTTCTCATAGTTTGGGCCAACTTCAATTTGCTTATGATATAAATATGCCAATAGGAACAAACATAGTCGCTATGAGGTCAGGAATAGTTGGTAAGGTTATTGAGAGCTTTGAAGACCTCGAACCTGGAACGGTTGGTCTTGCAGACGAAGCAAACTATATTACTGTAAAACACGATGATGGGACTGAAGCCCAATATGCACATTTGACTTTAAATGGAGCGCTAAAAAATGAGGGTGATCCAGTTATTCAAGGAGAAATCATTGCACTTTCTGGAAACACTGGCTATACAACAGGACCACATCTTCATTTTCAAGTAATGCAAGCATTAACGGAATGCGAAGATACAGATGACCGCCCAAACTATATCCGGTATTTTTGTAATTCAATCCCCATAACTTTTAAAAATACTTCTGAACATTGTTTTGGATTGTTAGATTCTAAATTAATGCCAAACGGCTATACAGCCGAACCATACTAATTTTTAAATTAGGCTATTTAGACTACCCTTTTAAACCACAGGAACAACCTCTTCAGTAAGTTCAGGTATTTCTAGTCCTCTTAAACAGGTCACCTGGAGAATCATCACTCGTATAGAAAGTGGTGTAATCTATCTTAGATTATTATTTACAGTGAGAGTAGCTGCTTTAGGCTAGTTTAAATTATTTATTATATTTAAGTGTTTAATAATCAACATTATGAAGAAAGCCTTTTTAACTAACCCTGCATTTAGATATATATTTGAGATATTTGTGATTATTTTTTCTGTGACTATATCGTTCTATATTCAAGATGTATTGAATGAAAATGACAGAATTGAAATTAAAAACAAGGCTCTCTATGGGATTTTGGAAGATATTAAAAGTGATAGATATTCACTTAATGAGGGTCTTGAAATAAATAAACATAAAATAAAAAGCATTGATGATTTCAGAGATAAAGAAATTGATAATACAACTATTTCGGGTATAAGAAGGTATAAGGCTTTTCTTGGTAATAACTCGAATTATGAAACTCTTCAATCAACAGGAGCAATAGAATCAATTGAGAATAAAGAACTATTTGTTGGTTTAAATAATTATTACAAGTTTACATATCAGTTGCTTGAGGAAAGCGCTATGACTGACAAAAATTTATTTATGAAGCTCATCAATTATACTGAAAAAAACTATAAAATTGATTCGTCTTCATATTCAAATAACAGTTTCTTAGTCCATTATAGCGATGGTGAATTGCAGAGAATGATTAATGATAATATTCTTTATTCTCAATTAACAAATCAGAAGTGGTTGACAGGCTATTACAACTTTTTTCAAAGTAGAGGTCTAAATCAACTAAAACTAATTGACTCTTTAATAAAGATTGAACTTAAATGAACGCTCTTAAATGTTATTCAGCAAATGTTGAAAATATTTACTCAGAATAGCAGTTGAAGAATTATCACTTGTAAAGAAAGCAGTGTAATATATCTTAGATGATTATTTACAGTGAGAGTAGCTAGACAGGAGATATGTGTACCTGTATTATATATGTTGCATAGTTTTTAAATCTAATTTGGTACATTAGTAAGATGAAGATTTCTAAATTCTTTTTGTTTTTAGTAGTATTTGTACTTCTGCTAAACGTTACTTTACTCGCTTTTATGTGGTATTGGATAATCGACGGTCTTGATTTTATCAATTTATCTATACAGAAACTTTCCGTCCAGTAATAATTAAATTACTATTATGAAAAAGCTACTATACGGTATAATCACTCTCCTGGTCTTTCTAGTTCTGGTATATCTTCTAGGTCTGGTTCAAAGATGTTTAACATAAAAACTATTAAACTATCGCTTCTTTGCTCTAATTTCAAGGGAATAGAGCTATCTTGTTTACCATCCACGAATGGTTTTATTAGAATGAAATCATTAGACACCTTGAGCCTTTTTTATACATCTAATGAAGGCGTTTATGATGATGAAGATTTCGTTATCGACCTTGTTAGAGTAAAGAACTAAAAATACCTAATTTTCCCGTTATTTCTGCGTTATTTTTTAATTTACACCTATCGTAATCAACCACCAAAAAAGAACTAAAAACACCTAATTAAGATAAAAAAATATGCTATATATTGATTTCAAATCATTCCCTCGCTAATAGCTAATTTCATCACGACTTATACTTCAGATACAGAATAAAAACATATGGATGAAGTACAGTGTAGGCTATTATAGAGACAACTAATTCCGGAGGATAATATTGAAATAGGTCTACCTCAAATTCTTGATTAATCATAATGGGAAAGCCTAACCCCGCATAAATTACCCCCTGTTGTATAGCGCACAGTCCTTCTTTATCATTCCATTTTTCTTCAAGGTCGGAAGACAAGAAAGAGGATATTACCTCTACAGTTAAATTATTTGCGAACCTCATCCCCCACTGTGTAACATAAAAAGTTAAAGTAAAATACGCTATTACTGAAACTATTTTCATTAAAATCTCCATTTCCTTCGCATTACTAATTAGATGTTTAAATATATAAAAATATAATTATTCATAAAAAACATCAATTCCTCACGTTATTTTTTAATCTATAAACTGCGTTTTTGTGCTGTATTTGTGCTGTATTTATTTGAGAATCGTATTGATTTATATATTGTAGTTCAATTTAAAAACATAAATAATGAATGTTCCAAAAGTTATAACTCTTATAATTATTTCTTTTCAAGCTTATTTGTTTTTTTTAGCAAGAAAGGAGCTGAGTTGGAGTATGTTGAAATACCTTATTCCCTTTGTTTGGAAGCGATATAATTTAAAAAATCTTTTAGCAGAGATAGTGCGTTCTGGTTCACTTGCCGCAATGATAGCCTTAAGTGTTTTGTTTGGAACCGAAAATGACGGTTCATTGTCTCCTGAAGTGTTCCTTTGGTTTAAACCTTTTCTCTATTCAATGGGTGTAGTGTGGTATATAATGATAACAGATTTTCTTGCTGAATCTGACCTTTGGTAGCCTCTATTAAACCTGTCACCTGGAGAATATTCACCTGTGGAGAAAGCAGTGTAATATATCTTAGATGATTATTTACAGAGAGAGTAGCTGATTAAGGTTAGTTTAAATTATTTATTATATTTAAATGTTTAATAATTAACACTATGAAGAAAGCTCTTTTAACTAATCCTGCATTTAGATATATATTTGAGATATTTATTATTGTATTCTCTGTAACTATATCGTTTTACATACAAGATGTTTTAAGCGAAAGAGAAAAAATAGAATTAAAAAATAAAGCGCTTAATGGTGTATTAATTGAGCTTGAGAAAGATGTCCATATTTTTAATTTTGCTTTAGGAACTTTAAAGCGCAGAATTAGAATGGGTGAGGAGTTTTTAAATGGAGAGACTTCCAACCATAAACTAAACGAATTAATGCTGACTTTTTCATTTACAGGGCAAAATTCTAACTATAATTCTTTAGTGTCAACTGGAGTTATAGAGTTCATTAATGAAAAAGCTTTATCCACAGAATTAGTAGATTATTATGAAAGAAGATATGATATGATTGAGGATATGTCGGGGCAATTGAAAAAGCTCTATTTCGAATTTTTATATTTTATGAAATTAAATCACCCCATTGGTTCAATGGATAGCATTGATGATATTGAAAACTTTCAAGAATGGAGTGCTTTTATGAAGTTGACAAGATTTAATTATGGTGAAAAAACTCTAAATGAATTAAACTCGGATTTAATATTCAGAAATCATATTTACAACCTGAAGAGAGTTATACTTTTCTACATTAAATTTTATGAAGATGCTCTAATAATTAACGAAAATATATCTTCTTTAATTGATGAAGAACTAAAATAAGTTGTCAGGTGGAGAATATTCACTCGTAAATAAAGCAGTGTAATATGTCTTAGATGATTATTTGAAGTTAGAGTGACTGATTAAGCCTAGTTTAAATTATTTCCTAAATTTAGGTGTTTAATAATAGGCATTATGAAGAAAGCTCTTTTAACTAACCCTGCATTTAGATATATATTTGAAGTATTCGTTATTATATTTTCTGTTACAATTTCATTTTACATTCAAGACATACTGAACGAAAGGGATAAAATGGAACTAAAAAATGAATCTCTAAAAGGAGTACTGATTGATTTAGATAAAGACAAAGAATTTTATAATGCTGCACTCAACTCAATCTTTTTCAGATTAAATTCATCTGATAGATTAATTGAAAAAGGAATTGACTCAGGGGTTTTAAATTCGTTTCTTACTTATTGGGGTTTTGTAGGTCATGATGCCTCTATTAAGTCATTGATTGCAACTGGAGCTATTGAATATATATCTGATAAAAATTTGATTGAAGAACTAACAAAATATTATGAGAATCAGTACAGTGTTTTATATGATACTGCTGAAAATGAAGAAAATCTATATTGGGAAATCATGACTTACATGAAAGTTAATTATCGATTTGGCGAGATGATTAAATCTGATAGAACTTACATAAAAAACTGGTTTACAGGAAAAGGTGGGGATAAAGGAAACCCATTACATATGGAGTTTGATAATTTACTATTATCAAAACTAAATAAAGACCAATATTTCATTAATCATGCCCATCAACTCAAAAGACTTGATGGTCTTCATGCTGGGTTTTATGAACATGCACTTGTAGAAATTGAAAAGCTAAGAGTCTTAATTGATAATGAGTTAAATTAGATTTATATCCTATGAAAAAGCTTATACTTCTGTTACTGATAGTTCCAATGATTTCTTTTGGGCAACAAAATACTACAGAATCAGATTTTAGAAATGGCTATATTAAAGGATTTAAAAAAGGATATTGTATTGATGATAGTTTTTGTAACCCACCTTTTAGTATAGAAGTACCGCTTTGGGGTAAAATGGGGTTTAACACATATTCAGATGGTTATAACAAGGGTGTTATTGCAGGTAAAGCTAAAAAAGAATCAACTAGCATAATAAGAGGTGGTAACTCTTCCATTTCAGATAAAGAGTCATCTTCATCTAAAGGTGCATATGAAAATGCTGGTGCAGCTAATACTAGTTCTGGAGGAGCTTATGAAAACCCAACAACAGTAATTCAACCCAATGTTGATGCACAAGTAGGACAAGCTGCTACTGCTGCAGGAGAAAATTATAAATGGTGGTCTGAACAAAAGGAAAAAGAAGTAACAAAATGGAGTGTTCGTCGGGATGAAAATATTTTGTGGAAAGTTCCTTTGGAAGAAACAGGTCAAAGTGGCATTATAAGAGTTGGTGATTTACTTTTTCTTTCAATAATGAGACCTGTTTATGATACTATAACAAAAAGAGGAACTGATATTTTGGCACTATGCTATAATGCCATAACTGGAGAAAAAGTATGGCAAAAAGAAATAACAGGTGTTACAGAATCTCTTTATATGTATGGTTTTAGTAACTCAAGTTCTCCAACTCCTGTAAGCGACGGTAAAAAAGTATGGTTCATTAACGCAAGTGGAAAAATCGTTTGCTTTGATTTAGATGGTAATATAATTTGGGAAAGAAGCTGGACGCCTATTTCTAAACTTGGTGATATTGTTTTTCCTTTTAATAAACAGTATGAGCCTATTCTACACAAAAATATTCTAATTAATGTAGAGCCAGAACCCACTGAGGATGCAAATGAAGGTTATAATCCCAATTGGCATTATTTGGTGGGTTTAGATAAAGATACCGGTGAAGTGTTATGGAAATCTAATGCTGCTGTTAGTCATTATTCTACCCCTATTATGGGAAAAACAAAAGATGGAAACTATGGTGTTATGGTTGCTCGTATAGGTTCGGCACATCAGGTTCCTGAAAAGCCGTATGGATATTCATTGGTTAATATTGAAAATGGTTTTACAATATGGGATTCTGAATTGCCTGCTAAAGATTTTTTCTATAACAGCACTTGGAACGAAGATTATACTGTGTGGATATATGAAGGTAAGCTGTATGTTTTAGATTCAAATACTGGAGAAAGAATAAAAGAGATAAGCTTATCTGAAAATGTAACATTATCCGAGTATGATGAAGACAAAAAAAAATACATCAAGCAAGTTAAAGTTGACTTAAATGACCAAAATATTCAAGTTATACCTAATTTCTACAGTAATTTTATGAAGGGTGAATTTTACTACTTTCTGACAATTCAAACTCACCCCGACAATTTCCAAGGAAGGCTTGCTAATGGTCAAAGCGTAAAAGGCCCATTTTATTCTGTGGCACGAGTAAATCTAAACTCTAATTTGGTAGAATATTTGGAAGTTCCGGTAGATATTGATAATAATAGTAATCCTATTTGGCGAAAGCTAATTCCATCTGGAACTAAAAATTCTAGAGGAATTGATGTAGCTGAAGACAGAAGAGGAAAACTAAATGGTTGGTTCAGGTGTTTTAACGCCAATCCTTTTGCAGTAAACTTCACATTATATTTTACATTAGAAAACGGGATGACCTATACTTTTGATATTTCTGCTTCCGACTGGGACGAAAATGCGTTAATAAGCTTAAATGATATGGGTGTAAGCGGAACCTCGCGAACATTATCTCACCCTTTGGTAATCGGTAATAAAATTTATCACAGAACAGCTCAGGCTCTTTTTTGTATAAAGGAGGATTGATTTGAAGATATTCTTTGTTAAGTATAAATCTCAAATAAGCCCCCTGACTCCACCAGGGGGTTTTTTTATTCGAAAACGTGACATATGTCACTTTTTAAATGGTTCAATAATTATAATTTAGTTAAATAATCACTAATCAATTTAAAATGAAAAAAATATTTTACACAATTTCTCTTTTTTTAACATTTGTTTTGTCAAACGCCCAAAAAACATCGGGAACAATTAGGGATACAGACGATAATTCAAACAATGTAAAAGCACTTTATCGGGATTATACAACTAATACTTTTACACTTTGGAATTCACTTTTAGCTGATAATGCAGTTATTTATGTTAATAACAATAAACTCCCAAAAGAGATAGTTATTCAAGCTTTCAAGGGTCATCACGGTATTTTTAATGATATTCAAATCATAGATACTTATGCGCACACAAATTATTTTAAACGCGATGAAGTTTGGTCCAACAGTTGGTTTACTTGGATGGGCACAGGTAATAAAACAGGGATTCGATATGCCAACAGAAGTCATTTCGATTTTAAATGGGATAATGGAAAAATAGTAGAATTACTTTGCTATTTTGATACTGCAAGTTTAAATAATGAATTGCATAGCTCAGATAATTAATTAATCTTCACAAAAACCCTGCCCAATAAAGGGTGATATAAATCTTCACTAATTGTAAGTTATTTAAAATTAAAGAGAAAAGATTTTATACACCCGATTTATTAATAACTAAAAATATTATTTTATGAAAAAATTACTATTATTTATTATCACTGCATTTATTTATATTTCTGCACACTCTCAGTACAATCAATTTTTCTTTGTTAATGCCAAAAGGGACAAGAAATCCGCTGTAAAAAAAACACTATTAAATGAAATTAAGCAATCAGCGGAAATAAGAATCAAAAATGGTCATTTAAAAGGTTATGATGTTTGGCAAACACTAAATGGTATGGGTAAAATAGATTTTATAGTAGTAGAGTCTTATAGCGACTTAAATAACATGCATAAATCAAGTAGCATAAGTAAAAACCTAAAGTTTAATCCTGATGAATCGTCAAGGTTTTGGAATTCTTGGAATACAAATACAATTGATTTTCCACGAATAATTACTAAATCAGAAGCATTTGTAAATAAGTCAGACAAACTCCCAAAATTTGTCAGAATTAATATGTTTAAGACCGTCAATAACGAAATGAGGGCTAAGTGGATTAGAGGTCATAAAAAATTTGCGAAAAACTTCATAAGTGGAAAAACAGATGCTTGGGGTTCGGGATCAATAATTTTCAAGCCTTATGCCCTAGATTATAATCATATAACTTCAAATTTTTATGATAATGAAACTTTAGCTTCTTTTTTAACTGATGACGAACCAATGAAAATGGGTTCGGCTGAAATGACAGAATATTGGAAAAAAGAGGATGGGACATCTACCAAATTTAATAAAGAAGTAAGGGCTGTCTCTTATACACATCTGACGCTGCCGACGAATAGAGAGGTGTAGA